>Ga0302046_10000034_pt1 | contig 139168 bp, 101 predicted proteins | sample RVTome_11_FD_200261 | JGI IMG/M metagenome (GOLD analysis project Ga0302046, IMG submission 200261) | Soil microbial communities from uranium-contaminated site in the Upper Colorado River Basin, Wyoming, United States - RVT147D111 (version 2) ... | reverse complement strand
GCTGGCAGGGCTGGGCCCGCGCCGCCAGGGAGAAACTGGATCGACTCAACGCGACCGCGGCGTAGCGGCCGCGAGGTCTCTCACAAAATACCGTCCGGAGATTCCAGTTGAACTGTGAGCCAAGACACACGGACGCGCCGGTAATCCATGACGTGATCGAACATCACGTCATCGCGCCAGCGCCGCACCAGGCCGCTGACACTGTCGATCCAAATCTCCTCGCCGGGGCGGTTGGAGCGCGCGGTCGCCACGACATAGCAGTCTTGACGACCCAATTGTCGCGTCCCTTGATAGGATCCGCCTGCGATAAGCCGCTCGAAAAAGGCGGATCGATGTGCATTGACGCCTACCCATGATTGCTGGTAGCTCCCGAAGAGGCAGCCAGTGAATCCGAGGTCATGCATGGCGGAATGTCGAGGATTAAATCTGCCGTAGGCGAATTCTTCGGCCGTAAGGACATAATCGGCCGTTTTCTCGGCAACCAGGTTGTGCTCGCGGATGCGAACGTCTCCTGTCGGTAGAGGTTCCTCGTCCAAACGATAGATTGCACCATGGCCGGGCGCCTGCACCTCCAGAGAATGGCGACCGTCGGCCCAGCAATGCACTCTCGATATTATTTCTCGTCCATACCCTCTGACTCGCGATTCAAACTCGATTTCAGTTGCTCGGCGGTAGGCGTTGGCCACCAACGACGCAAGTTCGGCCGGAGTGGGATCGTCCGCCCGGACCCGGTGGCGGTAATCGAAAACTCGATCACGCCACTGGTCGCGCCATCGCCGCACAAGGCCGGAATCACAATCGATCCATACCTCCTCTCCGGGCCGTTGGGGCCTGCCCGTTTCCACGACATAGCATTTGGAGTGGCCCAATGCCTGTCGCCCCTGATAGCTTCCGCCAGCGACGATTTCCCTGAAAAACGCTGACCTGTGGGCGGTGTTGCCAAGCCAAGAGTGCAAATACCCGCCGAATAAGCACGGATCCAATCCCAGCCCATCACCTTGTCTTATGTCCCATGGGCCGTTGGGAAACTCGTCCTCTGACACTACGTAATCGGCGATTTCGTCTGAAACCAGATTCTGTTCGCGTATTCTGGTGTGACCGTCCGGAAGTGGACTCTGGTCCAGGATGTAGACCGTTTTTCCGTCTGCCGTCTGAACCTCCAGATGATGTTGGCCCCCAAACCCGCATTCTACATGACAGAGTATTTCGCGGCCCATCCCCCTGACCCGGGCGTCAAATGCAAGCTCGGTCGTATCGTGGTAGGCGGCAAGGACCTGCTCCGCGAGGTCGGTTGGGGTAGGGCGAGGCGCCGGCGACGCATGTTCGAGATCGGCATTGATGCCGGACTCCGCAAGGGCAGCCGGCGGCAGTTCGCCAGTGGAGTCAACACGCGTCAGGTCGCTGCATGCCCCGACAAAGACCAGGGACACGATTGCAAGCACGCTCAGAGCCGTGGATTTAATCATGCTGCACCTTCTCTCTCGATCATTTCATACCGGGAACTCGCCTCACGACGGCATCACCCCAATAGTTCCCTATGCGGATCGCTCGTGATCTTGCCTATGGGATGGCGAGCGGTTCGCCCTGGCAGCGGCCCGCTATTCTCAACTCCTCCGGCTCGCGCGCATATCATATCCTCGAGTGCTGAAAGGTGCCAATACTTTAACTTGTTGATCGGGCAGACTCGGTGGGGCTACTCACGGAGCACTGCATAACTCGTTGCCGGCGCAACTCTTGCACCGGCGATTTGGAAAACGCTTTCGCCCATGACTCCAGCATGGCGAGTTTCCAGAGCGTTGCCCCGTGGTTGGCACGGCCGGCGAGGTGATCCGACCAGAGGCGCTCGACGGCGCTGCGCGATATCCAGGCGGCGGATCGGGCGCCGGCGGACGAGACCTCCGCACAGAATCGCTCGCGCAGCGGCCCGCGAAACCACTGGTCCATCGGTACGTCGAAGCCCGCCTTGACCCGCCGCGCCGCCTCCCGCGAGACGTGTCGCGCGACGGCGAGGCGCAGCGGCCACTTACCCTGGGTTCCTCGGATGCGCGCCGCCGGCGGGATGCGCCAGCAGAAGTCCGCCAGTTCGTAATCGAGCAGGGGCGACCGCACCTCGAGGCCGTGGGCCATGCTGGCGCGATCGACCTTGGTCAGGATGCCGTCGGCCAGTTGCAGTCGTATGTCCACGTACTGGCACTTACTCAGGTGGTCCGGGGCGTCGCAGCCATCATAGTGCGCCCGGACCGCGTCCTGCGGGTCGCATTCGCGACAGGCCGCCCGGAGATCGGGGTGCAACAGGTTCCGGGCTTCGTGCGTCGGAATGGTGGCGATGGATTGGCCGTGGGCCGTGGCCGCATCGACGGAAAGGTTGCGCAGCGTCGCCCGTGCCCGAAAGGGACGCGGCATCCAGGGATAATCCGGGTAATGCGCGGCCGAGAGTCCGAACAGCGGCCTGCGCAGCGAGCCCGGAACGATGCGGCGCACCTGGTCTTCATACCGATCGAAGCGATATCGCCGATAGCCGGCGAGCAGTTCATCGCCGCCGTCGCCGGAGAGCATGACCGTCGCGCGACGGCGCGCCTGGCGCGCGATGCCATACATGGGGATCGCCGAGGCGTCGGCGAAGGGCTCGTCGAAGTGCCAGGCAAGGGTATCGATCAAACCTGAGGCGTCGGCGGTGATCAGCGCCGATTGATGATCGGCGCCGAATTGGGCGGCCATGGCGGCGGCGTGCTTGCGCTCGTCGAAATCGGCCTCGTCGAAACCGCAGGTCAGCGTCAGGACCGGCGCGGCGGACGCGCGGGCCATGGCGGCGGCGACGGCCGTTGAATCGAGCCCGCCGCTGAGAAAGGCGCCGATCGGCACGTCGGCGATCATTCGCGCCTTCGTCGCACGGCCCAGGCGATCCCAGAGTTCGTCAGATATTTCGTCGACGTGGCGCGAATCCCAACCACGATGCGTCGGATGCCAATAGGATCGCACCGTCGCGCGGCCCTGCTCGAAGACGAGGAGGTGACCGGGCGGGAGCTTGGCGATGCCGCGATAGATTGTCCGCGGCGATGGAATGAAGCTGAAGGTGAGATAGTCCAACAGCGCCGCGGGGTCGATCACCGGGACGACGCCAAGGCCGACGAGCACGGCCTTGATCTCGCTGCCGAAATAGATCCGCCGGCCGTCGACGGCGTAGTAGAGCGGTTTGACGCCGAGCCGGTCGCGGGCCAGAAGCAATCGCCGGCGGCGGCAGTCCCAGAGGCCGAAGGCGAACATGCCGCTCAGCGCGTCGATGGCCGCGTCGCCGCGCTCTTCGTAGAGATGGACGAGACATTCGGCATCCCCGCGCGATTCGAGACGATGACCCCGTCCGATCAACTCCCGCCGCAGCGCGGGAAAGTTGTAAAACTCGCCGTTGACGACGGCGTGGACCGAGCCGTCCTCGCTGGAGACCGGCTGGCGCCCCCCGACTGGATCCACGATCGACAGGCGGCGGTGACCCAGGGCGGCGAACGAATCGACGTGCGCGCCGCCATCGTCCGGCCCGCGATGCGCCAGTACCGAGGCCATCGCGGCGAGGGTTTCTCGATCCTCCGGCGCCAGGCCGTCTGCCGCCACGATGCCCGTGATTCCGCACATTGCGATCCTTCGTCACCCACCCCCGCGCGCCGCGTCTCCTGGTGCCATATCGGCACTCGGGGATGGGCCGGCGGATGATGCGGCCCCGCGGGAGCGATCGGGGTGGCCCAATCGCCCGCGATCAAGTGGCGAAGGCCCCGATTGGACGATATAGTCAGATGGTTCGGCCGCCCTATCGCGGAGGCGAGACATGATTCTCCAAGACGATCTACTGGCGATCCTGCCGAGTCTGGGCTGGCCCGAACTCGTCGTCGTCGGCATCCTCGCGCTTTTGGTGTTCGGCCGCCGACTGCCGGAGGTGGGGCGCTCGCTGGGCAAGGGGATCGTCGAATTCAAAAAGGGCCTGGCGGACACGGGCGACGAGATCAAGGGTGTGGCGCGGGACGCCGGCAAGAAGTCGGACGGTCCGGCCGACGGGGCCAAGTCGCCCGATTCGACGGCGTCGAAACCCGAGCCGCACGGCTGAATTCATCCAGGTCGTTTCGATGCGCCGCGGGCGACCGGACCGGGCACGACGTCAATCCTCTTTTCGCTCTCCCGACAATTGTTCCATCAAGAGCCCGATCGCCTGTTCCACGGTTGCGGGCGTAGCGTGTCCTGGGATGTCCAGCGGCTTGATCAGGGCGAATCCGATCGCCGCGTGTATCAATTGCCAGGCGAGTCCGGCCGCCGACACGTCGGAGCGTACCTGGTGGGCGCGCTGGGCCCGTCGGATGACGTTCGTCAGGAAGCGGGCGTATTGCTCGTAATGATCGCGCAGGGCGGAGACGATCTGCGGCTCGTGAAACTCGGCCTGGGCGGCGAAGATGATCCCGTAGAGCTGGCGAGTTTTGGGATCGGTCGTCGCCGGATTGAGCCGCAGCAGGACGCGCAATTGATCCATCGGCGAGCGGAGCGGGGCGATCCCCTGTCGCCAACCGCGGATGACCTCCTTGCCGACTTCGTCGATCAGGGCGACGAACAGGTCGTGTTTGCTGGCGAAATGGCGATAGAGGACGGGCTCGCTGATTCGCGCCGCGCGGGCGAGTCGGGCCGTCGTCGTGCCGCGGTAGCCGAACTCGGCGAAGCACTGAATCGCGGCGTCGAGGAGGTGGCGGCGCCGATCGTCCGCCTTCATTCGCGGCGCATCTCCATTTTGCCGGCCGCCGCGCCGCGCGTCGCCACCTGACCTGGGCTTCTTATTCGTCAACGCCGCCTCCGGTCGCATGCGCCGGGCGCGAGGCCGCCGGGCGCGACGCCACCGGCTGACTGGACGCCTGCGGATCGAGCAGGTGCCATCCGACGAGTTTCTCATCGTTGCCCATCAGTGCCGGCGCCAGGTAATAGGTGATGAACAATCGGCTCGTCGAATCGGTGTGATGGCCGTGATAGCCCGTGCGCTCGAAGTCATAGCGCCAGGGGACGTTTTCGACCTTCTGATACTGCCGCTCGGTATCGGCGCCGGGCGCGGCCGGGATGACGAAACCGCGCATGCCCGCAATTCCCTCCGAGCCGGGGCGGCGATCGACGGTTCCGGTAACGCGGACCAGGTTGGCGAGGATCGGGTCGCGGTCAGAATAAACGACGTACAGGCGTTCGCGAATTCGCCGCAGGGCGCGCGTCAGGTCGTATTCGCTCGACATGCTGCATCCGAGAAAGACGGCGCGATCGATCTGCACCGATTCCGGCAGATACTCGAGGGCAAAAGTCGCCACGCCGGTCCCCGCGGACAGGGCGATGATGTAGATGGGGTTCTTCGGAAACCGTTGATGATACTGGCGCAGGCGGTTGGCCAGTTCGACACCCTTGGCGCGGTTGCGATGCAGGTTGATCTGGTCTCCGGCGTGGGTGAGCCCCTGCCAGGCGAAGACCTCGACGGCCCCGGCGTAGCCCGCGTCCTGAAGGCCGGCAGGCACGTCGAACGAACCCACGTTTCCGACCGGACCGGCGCCGCCGACGTAAACAGTCAGGCCGGTTGATCGATCGCCGGTGTCGGCAAAGTATTTGACGGCGCGGCCGACGCAACCGCCAGCGGTGGCGAGCAGCGTCGCGACGACGGCCATCAACAAGGCGCGACGGATCCGGTCAGTCTTCGGTGTAGCGTTCAGTCCCAAATCGTCCGTCGGGTGGCGGCAGCGGCGCAACCAGTCTGCCGTGCCGAAATCTTGCCTAGATCGATGTCGACCAGCCACGCGGCCGGCACGCGCGTCGGCACGCATTGTAGGCCGGAACTCGCCCGACACCAAGACTAGGCGCCGCCGCGGCGTCCGGAGCGGGGGGACGCCCGGTCGACCCGGGAGCCGGATTGTGGCTCGGTCTTTGCAGTCACCGCGGGGCGCGGGGGCGACGCTTCCGCGCTGCCTATGCGGAGCGTTCCGCGCTTTTCCTGTTTCGCTTCGTACAGGGCGCGGTCCGCGGCCGCGAGCAGGGCCGCGGGGCTGCGGGGATTGCAGTGCAAGAGACTCGCGACGCCGACGGTCATGGACGGCGCCGGATTGACGTTGACGAGGACCCGCGCCTGGCGGGCGAACGTCACCATGATCCGGTTGCCCACGACGGCGGCCTTTTCGACGGTTACGCCAGGCAGGATCACAACGAATTCATCGCCGCCGTAGCGCACGACGATGTCCGTGGAGCGCGTCGACTGGCGCAGCAGTTCTCCGGCGAACACCAGCAGGTCGTCGCCGGCGCGGTGCCCGGCCGTATCGTTGAGCCGCTTGAAGTAGTCGAGATCGATCATGATCACCGACAGGTCTTCGCCGGCCGCCCGCTGGGCCTTGAAGATCGTCGGGAATTTTTCCTCGAGGAGGCGGCGGTTCTTTGTTCCGGTCAGCGGGTCCTCCCAGATTTCGCGCTGCACGCGCCGGAGATTCTGCGTGACCTGCCGGGTCTGCTCGGCCAGCCGGGACTCCATCCGGCGCTCGATTCGGCGGGCATGGTCCTTCCATTCACTGACCCGCTCGCGGGATTCGCGAAGTCCGCGCTCCACGATGCCCCACTCGTCGCGCGTCGTCAGCGGCGGCGGCGATGTCGCGTTTTTGCATTGGCCGGCGGCGACCAAAAGCTTTGCCAGCGGTCGGTCCACCTCGCGCCGCACCAGCCAGATCGACCACACGCCGCCGATGCCGGCCGCCGGCAGATAGATCCACGTGAAGATCGGCGACAGCGCGCCGGACTCAGTCATTTGGCGCTCGTCGAACAACATCGACAGCGTCAGCCCCACCCCGGAGGAATCCGCCCCGGTCAGCCGACAATCCACCTGCACGAAGCTGGAATTGACGGGCAGCCGACGTATGCTCATGGGCGTGGCGTCTGTCGCCTCGGGCCGCTCGATGATCGGGCTCCAGTCGTGCCGATACGCGGATTCGACGATTCGCGGACCGCTTGCCCAGAGGACGACGGCGCTGGCCGCCGGCATGTTGAGCAATTGTCGGCAGAACCTTTGCCGTTCGGCCGGCGACGCCAACCCTTCCTGCGGCAGGGCAGCGGCGACGGCCGCCCCCACCAGTCGCGCCGCCTGCTCCATGGCGGCGTCCCGTTGATGCAGACGATCCCAGGCGCTGAGTCCGATACCGCCGAGCGCCATCATGGCGAGGATAGCGACCAGACGCGCCATCAATCGACGCGAGACCGACATGGATGGCATCACAGAACCCCCCCGGGCGACGACTCCCTCCAGTATTGCAAAACATACGATTCAGGCCGCCGACATCCAAACACGACGTCGCCAATCGCGTGGTCGGAGTTCGCGGACCTGCCGAGCCCATTGACTGCCCTACAGGCGCGAATTAGTCTGGGCGGTCTTTGGCCGACGATCCTGACGCCCGGGTGGCGGAATTGGCAGACGCGCTAGGTTGAGGGCCTAGTGAGGGTTAAACCTCGTGCAGGTTCGATCCCTGTCCCGGGCAGTCGACGGTCGCCCGGATTCTGTGTCGGCGAGTTTCCTAAAGGAGACGGCTGCGCAGCCGGAGAATCGCTTCGGTACCGAACGCCGCCATTCGGGTCCAATGCGTCATTCCCCGGAATCGGTTCTGTACAGGGTCAGCAGCATTTTCAAGGAGCGCTGGGCGCGGACGGCGTGAGGCACATTGGCCGGCAACAGGAGCATCTGGCCCTCGCTGACGGTGAATGACATGCCGTCGACTGCGATCCGGGCCGTGCCGTCGAGCACGAAAGCGATGGCATCGCAAGGGCACGTGTGCTCGCTCAACTCTTGTCCCTCGGCAAACGCAAAGAGGGTCAGCGATCCTGACTTCGCGCTCGACAACGTGCGGCTCACAATCGAGCCGTCGTTCACGGGTGCGAGGTCGGCGACATTGTAAACCGTCTGCCGGGCGATCCCCTTCGACGGCGTTGAATTGTTTGACATGATCCTTCATTCCTCACCGGTGGCGGATCATGACTCAACCATCGGCGACGCGACGCCGCCGAATGTTTCGTCTCGCGATTCCTCAACCGACCATCCGGTCTTGAGCCCGAGAATGAACCATCCCAGGGCGATCACGCCAGTTGCAAAAATGGTATCGCCGACGACCCGGAGCCAGCGCAGCGTCTCCATGATCGGCGTTTGCAGAAACTCGGCCGACCGGGCATACCACATGCCATGCTCCACGCTGGCCCAGGTCTGCATGAGGCCGACCGGCAGCAAGCTCAGGGTGACCATCAGCGCCAGGCCGATGTTAATGGACCAGAACGCGTACGCGAGGGCCCCGGTTTTCCAAATCCGATGCGTCGCCAGGCCCTTCAGACAGAACAGCATCAACCCGATTCCGAGCAACCCATAGACTCCGAACAGCGCCGTGTGGCCGTGCACCGGCGTGGTGTTCAATCCCTGCATGAAGTAGAGGGCAATCGGCGGGTTAATCAGGAAGCCGAATAGTCCCGCCCCGACCAGGTTCCAGAACGCCACGGCCACGAAGAAGTAGATGGGCCACTTATACGCCGAGACCCAGGGCCTGGCGCGACTCAGCGTGAGATTCTCATAGGCCTCGAATCCGATGAGCACCAGGGGGACGACCTCCAATGCGCTGAAGGTCGCACCGAGGGCCAGGATGGCGGTGGGGGTGCCGGTAAAGTAGAGATGGTGAAAGGTGCCGATGATTCCCCCGCTGAGGAAGATCGTGCTGGAAAACAATACCGCCGACGTCGCCGTCGCGGCCTTCAACAGTCCCATGCGCGTAAAGAGAAACGCGATGACCACCGTGGCGAAGACCTCGAAGAATCCCTCGACCCACAGGTGCACGACCCACCAGCGCCAGTATTCGACGATGGCCAGGTTGGTCTGACGACCCCACATGAGACCCGCGCCATAGAACAACGCGATCGCCGCCGAGGCGATCATGAACATCGCCAGCAGCCCCCGGTTTTCGCTGGGTTTGCGGATCGCCGGCCACATGGCGCGCCCCATGAGAAACAGCCAAAGGAAGAGTCCCACAAACAAGAAGATCTGCCAGAAGCGCCCGAGGTCGACGTATTCGTATCCCTGGTGACCGAACCAGAAGTTCGCTCCATGCCCCAGCTTCTGATGCACGCCGAGCCATTGCCCCGCCAGCGAACCCACGACGATCACGAGCAGGCACGCGAAAAGGAAGTTGACGCCGAGGCGCTGAAACCGCGGTTCGTAACCCGACACCGCCGGCGCCATGAACAGGCCCGTGGCCAACCACGCCGTCGCGATCCAAAAGATACCGAGCTGGGTATGCCACGTTCTCGTGACGGCGTACGGAAGATATTCGGCAAGGGGAAAACCGTAGAAGCCCGACCCCTCGACTCCGTAATGGGCCGTGATCGCGCCCAGGCCGACCTGGACAACGATGAGCGCGGCGACGACCCAGAAATACTTCAGGGTGGCGCGCATCGAAGGCGTCGCCTTCAGCGCCAGCAGCGGGTCACGCACCGGCGGCGGCGACTCGTCGTCCTCGCTTGCTCCTTCAGCGGCGAAGTACCACGCCAATCCGCCGATCCCGCCGAGCAAGAGCACGAAACTGATGACCGACCAGACGATGATCGAACCTGTGGGTCGGTTGGCAATCAACTCTTCCGGCGGCCAGTTGTTCGTGTAGGTGATGTCCATCCCCGGGCGATTGGTGGCGCATGCCCACGAGGCCCAGAAAAAGAACGCATTCAGCGCTTCCCGTCGTTCGGCCGACTTGATGCTGTTGGCGGGGATCGCATACGCTTCACGCAGCTCGTCGAGTTCCTCGTCGTTGCCGAACAGCGCCGCGTAATGCCCGCTGACGGCCTCGATCGCCTCGGCGCGAAGCGCTGACACGACCACGTCGCGCGATTTCGAATCGTATGTGTTGGTCCTCAGTTCGATCCGCAGCCGCTCCTTCAGCGCCGCCTGCGTTTCCCGGCCAACATCCGCATACCTGCGGCCTGCCTCACGTCGGGCCCACTCGTCGAGCAGCCAGGTCGCTTCGCGGTGAAGCCAATCCGCCGACCAATCGGGCGCGACATACGCCCCGTGACCCCACACGGTCCCGACTTCTTGTCCGCCCATGGACTGCCAGACATTTTGTCCATCCCGAATCTGGTCTTCGGTGAAAACGACGACTTGGTCATTGGTTACGACTCGATGCGGGATGGGCGGGGCGTGCTGATAGAGTTCGATTCCGTAGTAACCCAGTACCGCGAATGACCCGATAATAACCGCCGCCAGAGCGAACCAGAGACGTTTCAGCTTCACGATTTGGCTCCGCGCTATAAATATCTAAATGGACCCACTTAACCTCTTTACACCTCGAATGTACACCGTATAATTTGGATGTCAAGGCCCAAATAGCATATTTCGGAGCCCCCGATGATCTCCCCGACAGCCGAATACGCCCTCCGGGCCGTGGTGGCGATCGCTCAGTCGGACGGCGTGTCAACCGCCACGCAGGCCATCGCCGCGCTTACCAAGGTGCCGCCCGGCTACCTGCCCAAGGTGCTTCAGATGCTCGGACGAGCCGGCCTGGTGATTTCCAAACGGGGCCTGGGGGGAGGATTCCGATTGACCAGGCCGGCGGACCAACTCACTGTGCTTGAGGTAGTCAATGCCGTCGATCCGGTCAAGCGGATCAAGAAATGCCCGCTTGACGTCGAATCGCACGGCGCCACACTTTGCCCGCTTCACAAGCGGCTGGACGAAGCGATGGAATTCGTCGAGCGTTCGTTTGCACGAACAACGATCGCCGAGTTGCTGAATGAACCCGGCCGAAGTACACCGTTTTGCCAGGAGCCCTCAGTCGGAGGCGTCCTACTCCTTCGCGGCACGCGTCCATCACGTCGTTCAAAGTGATCACCCATCCGGCTTGACGGCTCCCGGCGCGACACGTTCTGTCCTGTAGCGCCCTGCGCTTTCGCCGTATAAGTGGCGATTCGTGTCGGCATTCGTCGATGGGTGTTTTCAAACCCGTGCCGGTCGCGGAGGGGTCGGGCCCTGATACACTTCCAGGCGGATGTAGCGACGCAGCTCGTTCAGGAGCGCGTCGAAATCCAGCGGCTTGTTGAGAAACGCGGAGGCCCCGAGGCAGAGCAGTTCGCGCTCGAGGAAGTAGTCCTTGTCGCGCCCTCTTTTCTGGCCCGTCAATACGATGGCAGGGATTTTTTCCGTCAGCGGATGACTCTGGAGCTTGCAGAGGAGGAAGTTTCCGTAGCCGCCGGGCATGCGGTAGTCCAGGACGATCACGTTCGGCGTTTCCTTCAATGCGGTCCAATAGCCCTGCATGGCATTGAATGCCCGCAGCACTTCGACGCCGTATGCCTGTAGTCTGATCTTGATCGCCTTGGACACGGCCGGATCATCGTCGACGACGAGCACCTTCGGCCAGGGTGGTTGCGGAGGTGTCCGGGCCTGGCCGGAGTCGGCCCCGGCGGCATGCGGGTGTGGGCCTTCCGCCGGCATCCCGAGTCCGAGGAGTTTGCACACGACGGGCTTGAGATGGTTCCAGGTTTCCAACCCTTTCCAGACGCAGTGGGCCCCGAGCCGTTCGCAGCGCTCGAGCGTTGTCTGATCGGAATCGCCGGTCAGAATAATAACGGGAATCGGGGCGAAGCGTTCATCCCGTGCGAGCTCCTCGCACATGTTCAGACCATTTGCCCCCGGCATGTTGAGATCGAGAATCAACAGATCGGGCGGTTGCCGGGTGATGAATCCGTAGGCATGAAGGCCATCCGGCGAGACCATTGCATCCACGCCTAGCTCGCGACAACGAAGGGCGACCGCCCTGGCCATTGCCTCGTCGTCGTCGGCTATCAGGACCGTTTTCTTGGGCATGACTGGTTCCCTCAGTGTCGGAATTTCAACCTTCCGGCATCCGCGCGAGCCCGGTCGGGTCCCGCCGCGATGGACCGGTCCGATCGTCGCGTTCTATCGCCCAGGCCGATCACGTCCCTGATCGTCGTGATGAGCTTTTCCATCTGGAACGGTTTCGCCACGAAGCAGCTCGCGCCCAGGGCCAGCGCGCGGGATCGGGCCTGCTCGACGACGTTCGCGGACAGCATGACGACCGCCGCGGATTTCGTCTCGGCGCCGGCCTTCAACTCGCCCAGGACCGCGATCCCGTCCATGCCCGGCATACGAATGTCAAGGAGTATGGCGTCGGGATCGGCGCCGGCGGCAACTTTGAGGCCGGCCGCGCCGTTCGAAGCGGTCAATACTTCGAAACCCGCGGCGCGCAGCCGAATGGCCAGCCCGCGCAGGATGTCGCGATCGTCCTCGATGACCAGGACCCTGGTCGGATCAGGCATATTCCAGCTCCTGCAACATCCGGGCGGCCATGAACGCATCGATAAACCTTGCCCCCTCGTCGTGCACGTCCCACGATCCGATGCACTCCATCGAGATTTCGGGCAGGGCGTCTCCCGGGCGATTTCGGTTGGTATCCTCGCGGGCAAGCATCACGCGCTCGATCATGGTGTCGAGATCGTCCTGGCTCGCCGCCACGACCAGGAGCCAGCGATGCGGCGCGGTGCGAAACATCAGGTCGGTCCTGCGGGCATGGTGCTGGATGACGTCCTCCAGGTCGTCGAGGTCCTTGGGAGCGGCTTCGCGATCGGACGTGACTTCAACCAAGCTGATGGACGTCGAGCCGTTCCGGAAGTCCTCGATCCTGGCCAGGTAGCGTTCCAGCAACGATCGACGCTCGGCGAAGGGGATGGTAAACGAAAACGTGCTGCCGCTGCCCTGCTCGCTCTGGACCGCGATGTCGCCGAGATTCAGCGCGACGAGTTCCTTTGCGATGCTCAGGCCGAGCCCGAACCCCTTGGACGCGTTGCGCGCCTGGCCCTCGGCCTGCCGAAACCGCACGAAGAGCCCTTCGAGGGTTTCCTGCGCGATGCCCGGTCCATTGTCGCTGACGGAGATGACAATTTCGTGGGCAGTCGGATTGGCTTGCGCCCGCACGCGGATGGCGCCGCCATCGCCGCAGAACTTCAGCGCATTGATCACCAGGTTGATGATCACGCGGCCGACCTTTTCGGCGTCGCAGTAAACCGGCGGCAGCCCGGCAGGCGACTCGATCTGTAGCGTGGCTTTTGAGGCGGCCGCCCTTCGCTCAAGCATCTGTCGAATCCGTTCGACGATATCGGAGACGTCGCAGTCCGCGCGCCGAATGCCCAGGGCGCCGGCTTCGAGCTTGCTGGTGTCGAGCATGTCGTCCACCAGCACGCTGAGATCGTCCACGCGGTTGACGATGATCTCCAGATACTCGCTCTGCTCGGCATTGACCTCTCCGGCCAATCCGTCGTACATGATGGACGCGAATTCCTTGATGACGGTCAGCGGAGTCCGAAACTCGTGCGAGACGTGATCAACGAATTCGTGAGAGGTCTGCATGAGGGCGGCGAGGCGTTGATTCTTGGCCTCCAGACTGCCTTTTGCTAACTGTAGCTCTTGCATGAGTTGACGATTCGTGGCCTCGATCTTGCGGTGGGCGTACTGGGCGCGGGAATTCTCGATGGCGCGGCGCAGGGCGCCGGCGTCGACCTCTCCCTTGACGAGATAGTCGTCGGCGCCGCTACGCATCAGCGACGCGGCGACCGCCTCGTCGCCGTGCCCGGTCAGCATGACCACGGGCCGGATGTCGCCGGCGCCGCGCATGGCTTCGAGCAGCTCCAGGCCGGTGTCGGCTCCCAGGAGATAATCCAGAAAGATGACGCTGACGTTCGTGCGCGACAGCAGGGCCTTGGCCTCGCCGGCGCCGCGGGCATGGACGAACTCGAACTCATACTCGGACAGCCGATCCAGGTGTCGGCGTAGGAGCTCCGCGTCCGCCGGGTCATCGTCAATCGCCAATACGGTCAGTCGGGTTTTGGTCTTCATCAAGCGGCTCCTGCCCGGCGGAGGTGCGCCGGTACTGATCTGCCGCCCCCGCTGCGGCCGTTTGCGGGCTTACGCGTCGACCAACTCGGTTTTGGGCAACGTCACCAGTTCAAACCAGTACTCTCCCAGTTCACCGATGGCGGTAATGAAATCGTCGACCTCGACGGGCTTCGTCACGAATGAATTGCAACCGAGGTTGTAGCTGCGCAGGATGTCGGACTCCCGCCGCGACGTCGTCAACATGATCACCGGGATTCTCTTCAGCCGGGGATCGGCCTTCACCCGCCTGAGCACCTCGCGCCCGTCGAGCTTCGGCATGTTGAGGTCCAGCAGGATCACGTCGGGCGTCGGCGCCGCATCGGCGTCGGCGTAACGGCCGCCATGGTTCAGGTAGTCCAGGGCCTCCTCACCATCCGAGACGATGCGCAGGTCGGTCTTGATGACGCCTTTCGTCAATGCCCGGCGGGTCAGTTCCTGGTCGCCGGGATCGTCCTCTATGAGGAGCACCGTGGCTGGCTGTCTCTTTTGCCGATCCATGATTCATTCTCCTTTTCCGTCTGAAGGGTAAACTTGAAATGCGATCCGCGGCCCGGTTCGGACTCGACCCAGATACGGCCGCCGTGACGTTCCAGCACTTTTCGACAGATCGCCAGGCCGATTCCGGTCCCCTCGTATTCGCTTCGGCCGTGCAGACGCTTGAACGGCGCGAAGATCGCCTCGGCGTAGTCGGGCTTGATGCCGATGCCATTGTCGGCCACGCCGAGCTCCCATCCGTCTTCGTCGACGCCCGAAGTCAGTCGGATCACGGGGCGGATGCCGGGTCGCACGAACTTCAGCGCATTGCCGATGAGATTCTGATAGAGCTGGGTCAGCAGCGTCATGTCGCCGCGCACCGTGGGAAGCGCGACTCGCTCGATCAAGGCGTTGGTTTCCTCGATCCGCGTGGCGAGATTCTCGAGCGCGGCATTGACACAGTCGTCGACGCGCACGGGGACCCGCTCCAAGGCGCTGTAACTCGAGCGCGAAAACTCCAGCAAATCCTGCACGATGACGTGCATCCGCTCCGAGGCGTCGATGATGAAGCCGAGGTCCTGCCCCGCTTTTTCGGGAAGATCGACTCCGAGGTCCTGCCGCAACAACTTGCTGAAGGCAATGAGCTTCCGCAGCGGCTCCTGAAGATCGTGGCTGGCGACATAGGTGAATTGATCGAGCTCGCGATTGCGCGCGCTGAGCGCGTTGTTGACCATCACGAGATTTGCGGCGTGTTCCGCGGCTTCCAGGTCGTGCCGCTTGCGTTCAGTGATGTCCACGATGGACGCGAGCACCTGCACGCCTTCCGGCGACGGGCAGGGGTTCAGGCCGATCTCGACGGGAAACTCCGCGCCGTCCTTCCGCCGGCCGAACAGGTCGCGCCCGGCCCCCTTCGACCGCGTCGTCGGTCGGCGCAGGAATTCTCTCCGCCTAGCGGGATGATCGGCACGGAATCGCTCGGGCACGAGCATCTCGACCGGTTGATTCAACATCTCGCTTCGGTCATACGCAAACAGGACTTCGGTCTGCCGGTTGACGTAGACGATCCTGCCGTCGCGATCGGCGATCAGCATCGCATTCTGCGCGGCCTCAATCGCCAGGCGAAATCGCTGCTCGGCGCGCTCGCGCGCCGTGATACGCGGCTTGGACAACGTGTCAGGCATATTCGGCTCCCGGTGAAATGGGCGTTTCGTTGACGACGGCGGCGATCGACCCGGCACCCGCACGACACGTTGCCAGGCGGGCAGACCCGCGGTGCGCATCGGACTGTTGCTTTGTCGCGCGCGTTCGGGCGGCCCGGCGTGCATGGAGACAAACGTGCGGGCCGGCGGTGATCGTGAGGACCGTCGCGCGCCGATCGCTCCGCGGCGGCGTTCGATCAATCGGTGTGGGAAGTCTGCGATTCATGGTCAGGGACTCAACGTGCCGCGCACATATTGCGCGAGGCCCCGCATCCGCTTCTCCACTGGCAGAAGCGCCCTGACAAATGGGAGGCCCCATCACTTGTCGGCAGCAATCGTCCAAAAGATGAGATGGCAAATCGCCGTGCTGGCCGGCTCGCGGCGGGGGCCCGATAAGCACTCAGAATTGCTGCAACATCGAGTTGCCTTCATGGCCGAGATATGACATGGTTCGCCTGGAGCAGTTTCAGCATGGGCCCCGAGCAAGATCGTGTATCTGTAGCGACGCTACGGGACGGGCGCCGCCCCGCGGCAGGCGCGGCGGGTGAAGAACTGCCCGTCAGTCAGCGGATGGATGCCGCGCGGCTGGCCCGTGTGGAGGAAGAAGTGAAGAAACCCACCATACTGATCGCGGACGACGAGCCGCACATGCGAGCGGCCATGAAAAAGCGGCTTACCGCCTGGGGCTATAGCGTGGTCGAATCCCATGACGGCCTGAGCGTTTTGAGCCAATGTCCGAAGGGATGGGTCGACCTCGTCATTCTGGACCAAGAAATGCCCAATGGCGACGGCCGCTCGGTCGCGCGCGTGATACGAAACGAAACGGATATCCCGATTTTGTTCATTTCCGGCCACGATCCCGAGGAGTTCCGCTCGGTCGTGACGAGTCTGCCGGACATCTATTATCTTCCCAAGCCCGTCGACGATCAGAAGCTGGCAACGCTTCTGGCGACACTGCTGCCGACCCAAACCGACTCCAGGCGCCAACCCGCCAGTGTCATCTGACGCCACCCGGCGACGTCGGCGGCCGGTCACGCCGCGGGCACGCAGGCATCTTGTACTTCGCCCGCCGTCACGCAAATCGTCACACGAAGTCAGGCGCATAAAAAAGGACCCGAGGTCGAATCAACCCCGGGCCCGTGATACTTCGCTTGTCGTCAGGCAAGTCGCCCTTGCCCCGGAGTCGCTCAAACACGACTCCGGGGAGGGAGGAATAGCTTGCCTATGGTTGGCCACCGACCTGAGTCGGATTGGACGCGTCCATGAACCACTCGAGCGAGGACGGCGGAGTGCCGCCACCACCGGTGTTGGACCCGTATCGAATCTCGATGGTGTAGTCACCATCGATGGTCCAGTCGATCGACCGCTGGCCGAGCGGCTGAAGGACGCCATTGACAACATACCGCTTGAACGTCTTGCCGACATGTTGAGCAGGGGCCTTCAGGGTCAGCTTCGTTGTCTGCGGGAAGCTTCGCGTGAAGTTCGCGAAACCTTCGCCGTCCAACGTCGCATCGAGCGGCGTCAACGAAATCCAGACACCCGGGGCGTTCGAGGAAATCGAGACCAGACCCGGAGGCGTCCCCGGCGGAACGAGCCGGACACAATCCGAGGCCTCGAACGGACGGCCGTCGGTCAACTCACCGGTCAAGACGAGCTCGACCAGGTCACCCGGCGGCAGATCGTCGAGTTCAAGGGCGGCAACCAGTGCCGCGGTATCGAACTTCATCGACAGGTCATCGACGCCGTCGCCGGTCAGCTCATGGCAATCGCAGAGCTCACCCTCGAAGGCCGTCGCCACGTCTTCGACGTGTGACCCGGGTCCCGGAGGACCGTCAAGCGGAGCGATCGAGCCGCCGATTCCGTCGGCCCGCGACAACAAGACGGTGGACAGATCGACCATATTTACGTCGATTTCCGGCTCGCCGACCAGTGCGACGGGCAGGACACCGTTGCTGTTGCGGTTGTAGGAGTTCGGGCATGAGCCCGGCTTGATGTCCAGATGGCCGAGGATCACGCACGGATTGTCGGCACAGGAGGTGCCGAACCCTGCAAAAGTGCCGCCCACGTTGAGACAACAGGCCTCGGTGGTGGCGATGCAGGATCCATCGACCAGACAGCACGCCCCGCGGAACGGGAAGCAGCCGTCGCCGATGTCACCGACAGTGTCCACGTCATCGAAGTTGCCGCCTGAGCCGACGAGGTTGCCGTTGTAGAGCACCTCGTAGCTGCCCAGGCCGAAGCCGCAACAGATGCCATCGCCGAAGGCGTCGAAGATGGTGAAGTTGTAGCAGCTCGTCGAGCAGACCGGGATGTCGAAGACGTGCAACGTTCCCGGATCGGCGAACGGACCGGCGAAGAAGACCGTGCCGCCGCCCTTCTCGGTCAACTCGATGGTGGACTCGCCGGGGAAGTCGTCGGTCAAGAGATTGATCGTGACCGTGGCATCCTCGGTTCCCGGCACGCAGCCGCCGCCGCCGCCGCAACCGTCGCCGATGTTGGTGACGGAGTCGGAATCACCGAACGCGCCGCCGCCACCGACCAGGTTGCCGTTGTAGAGCACCTCGTAGCTGCCCAGACCGAAGCCGCAACAGATGCCATCTCCGAAGGCGTCGAAGATGGTGAAGTTGTAGCAGCTCGTCGAGCAGACCGGGATGTCGAAGACGTGCAAGGTTCCCGCATCGGCGAGCGGACCGGCCGAAAAGACGACGCCGCCGTCCTTCTCGGACACCTCGATGGTGGTCTCACCGGGGAAGTCGTCGGTCAGCAGGTTGATGGTGATGGTCGCATCCTCGGAGCCGGCCACGCAGCCGCCGCCGGCGCCGCAACCGTCGCCGATGTTGGTGACGGTGTCGGAATCACCGAACTCACCGCCGGAACCGACCATGTTGCCGTTGTAGAGCACCTCGTAGCTGCCCAGGCCGAAGCCGCAACAGATGCCATCTCCGAAAGCGTCGAAAATGGTGAAGTTGTAGCAGCTCGTCGAGCAGACCGGGATGTCGAAGACGTGCAAGGTTCCCGCATCGACGAAGGGACCGGCGGAGAAGACGACGCCGCCATCCTTCTCGGACACCTCGATGGTGGTCTCACCGGGGAAGTCGTCGGTCAGAAGGTTGATGGTGATGGTCGCATCCTCGGAGCCGGCCACGCAGCCGCCGCCGGCGCCGCATCCGTCCCCGATGTTGGAAACGGTTTCGGAATCACCGAACGCACCGCCGGATCCGACGACGCCGCCGTTGTAGAGCACCTCGTAGGCGCCCAGGCCGAAGCCGCAACAGATGCCATCGCCGAAGGCGTCGAAGATGGTGAAGTTGTAGCAACTCGTCGAGCAGACCGGGATGTCGAACTCGAACAAGGTTCCCGCATCGACGAACGGACCGGCGAAGAAGACGACGCCGCCGCCGTTCTCGGTCACCTCGATGGTGGTTTCACCGGGGAAGTCATCGGTCAGCAGACCGATGGTGATGGTCGCGTCCTCGGAGCCGGCCACGCAACCGCCGCCGGCGCAACCATTGCCGATGTTGTTGACGGAGTCGGTATCTCCGAACGCACCGCCGGAACCGACGAGATTGCCGTCGAGCAGGACTTCGTAGCTGCCGAGACCGAAGCCGCAGCAGATGCCATCGCCGAAGGCGTCGAAGATGGTGAAGTTGTAACAGCTCGACGCGCAAACCGGGATGTCAAAGACGTGCAATGTGCCCGGATTCAGGAAGGGACCGGCGGAGAAGATCACGTCGCCGCCCTTTTCGGACACTTCGATGGTCGTCTCGCCGGGGAAGTCGTCGGTCAACAGATTGATGGTCAGGACCGCGTCTTCCTCGCCCGGTGCGCAGAGACCCTCAGGCGGGGGCTCGCCGGAGCAATCGCTCCCGTCGCCCTGGAATGCGCCGCCGGCATCCGCACAGTCATCCTCTCGGAGAACCTGGCAGGTGCCGTCAGGCAGACAGCAGCCGCCCTCGGCCGGAACCTCGCAGAAATCCAGGGCCTCATCGGCACAGATGCCGTCCCATTCGACATCGCAGCAGAACGGGTCGAGGCCGCAGATCAGGTCACAGCATTCCGGAATGTTGCATCCCGGCGTGCCGTTGTCGACGAAGCAATCGCCGGAGTCCGGGTTATCGCACGGTCCCGGCGGAACCACGCACGGCTCGCAGGTGAGCGTGCCGGTGTAGCGGGCGCCGCAGGGCACCGCGCCGAGAAACTGTGGAGCCGCAAACACCCAATGGGTGCCGGCAGACAGACACGCGCTGATCGAAACCTGCTGGCACGGCTCGGCGAGTCCGGGATCGGACAGGTCGGGCGCCGCACAGGGCGGGGTAATGATAAAGGTCAATAGGTCGAATTCCGCCTCGACCGTCCAGGTGACGAGCGAGTCTTCCGTCAGAACGAACTCGTACCAGTCGGTGTCGCGAAGGCCAAGGCCGACATCGAACGCGCCGGTCCCGCATACGGTCTCGCCGCAGGCGATGGAGCCAAAGATCGTCGGCACCGAATTGCATCCGCCGTTAACCGTATCGGACGGAAGACCGCAATCGGGCTCGATCTCGACCGTCGCGCCCGGGGGGCACGGAACCGAGCAGGGCTCGGGACCCGGACACTGGAGCGTCAGCTCATAGGCGCCGCGGTCCGAATCGCTGAAGGCCGCCAACTGAATGTAATAGGTGTTGCCGACAGTGAGGCCCTGAACGACGAGCTCGGACAGCAGGCCGTTGCAGTCATCCTCGCTGCACGCCAGTTCGACAAACGCCCCGCAGGTGCCGTCATAGACGGCGATCAGCGAGTCGTCGGCCGGGGCAAGACTCGAACACGTGTTGACCAGGGCCGAATCGTGCGTGGCGACGAACTGATACCAGAGCGTGCCGACGCCCTGAGTGCCCGGACCGTTGAAGTGACAGCTATATCCGGGATCGTTCGCGGCCGTGGTGGCGAAAGTGTTGTCGGCGGTGATCGTCGAGTTGCAGGCGATCACTTCGGCGTCGGCGCAGTCATCGGGACTATCACCGGCGGCGGCGCAACTGAAGTCGATGTCATAGAGCGTTCCAAATCCGCCCTGCATCGTAAAGTCGTCGCCGAAGACCGAGACGCGAACGAGATAGTTCACGCCGGCGGTGACGGCGAAGCTGATCGTCGACTTGCGATTCAGGCCGCTGAGACTGCACGTGGCCAGGGCGCCCGCCGTATCGTCATTACAGACGATTTCGAGGCCGCCGCAGCTTGAATAAGCGGCCAGGGTCGTGTCGAACTGCGTGCCGGGCAGGCAGGTCGTGACCGTGGCGAGGCCGTCGCAGGTCGGGCTGTAGCAATACCATTCGTCAATGGTGTCGTCAGTGCCGCCGCACGACGAATCATTGCCTGTAGACCCGGTGTTGTCACCGAGATCGCCGGCAAAGGTTCCTTCGCTGACAAGGATCGGCGCATCGCACTCGTTGCCGTCGCCGGCCGGAGGACACGGGCCGCCGCCGGCGCCCTGACACGCGACGTTCAGCGTGTAAGCGCCGGTCGCGCCGCCGAAACCGGAGACGCGAATGAAGTACTGGTTGCCCGCGGTCGTGTTCCAGGAGATTTCGGATTGCAGGCCGCAGGTGTCGTCGTTGCAGGCGAGCTCGGCAAAGCCGCAGCCGGCGTGAACGGTGAGCGTGGTGTCGAATCCGCTGCCGCAAGTGTCGGCGATGGCCAGGCCGGTGCAGGTCGCGGTGTAACACCACCATTCGTCAACCACGTCGCCGGCGCCGCCGCAGGACGAGTCATTGACCGCGCCGGTGTTGTCCGTCGTGTCTCCGGCGTTGGCGCCGTCGGAAGCGATGAGAGGCGTTTCGCACTCATCGCCGTCGCCGGCCACGCAGCCGGCCGGACCGAGCGGCGGCCGCACCGCCTTGGCCGGCCGATTCAGATTGACGTTGGCCGTTGCCCCGAGGGCGCCCAGGGCCTCAACATCCGACCCTTCCAGGGGTATCACTCTGGCGTAGGCCTGGCTGCCGACGTATCGGATTTCGATCCGATTGAGGGTTTGCTTGGGAGGAATGAAGACATTGACGGTCGATGGAGCCACCGTCTTGAGCGTCGTCGGAGCGATTTCCAGTTGCACCTTGCCTTCAAGGTTCTTGAAGAGGAAAGTGCCGTCACCCAGGGGGACGCCGAGGACGTCCAGTTTGTCGGGCAGGCGCTTATAGCTGACGACTGCGTCCGACACGACGAAGCCATCCTTGTCCTTGACAACGCAAACGTTTGCGTTTTCGAGCTGCGCGGATGCCGGCAGCGTCAGGGCGAGGACGGCCATACAACAAATCGCCCAGCAACAAGCGCCGGGCATGCTGCGGCCTGACATTCTCACTCTCATGACATTCCTCCTGAGTTTGTTCCGGCTTGCCCACCGGAAATGCGATTGGAAAAGTACAAATGAGCCCCGCACCGCCCAAGGCGCAGGCGCAAAAACGATCGAGATGGTGCTTCCGAATGCGTGATGGCTCGCATCCTATTGTTTTTTTCCCACCGATGGCGAAGAACGGCGCTCCGATTGGTCAGCCGTCAAACACCTCACTCACAAGAATCGGTGGGGAACAATGACGCCCGTCTGCGCTCGTGAAACGAGCGGACGACCGCAAGTGTTCTTTCCTCCCAGCAGGCGGGGCCGCCATGAGACGGCCAAAGAGATTTCGGGACCGAAACCCGCCTACTCCCAATTCCCGTATCCGGCTATGTGGCCGCCAATGGTCAATTGGTTATTGGCCACCATCTGATCGCCATTATGTCGAAACCGTCTCAATAACGCAAGTGATTTTGGACGGAATTCGAGCATAATTACTGGAAGGAAACGGGCCAGTTGGCTGCCCCCGTCCAACGGCGACAGGCGTTCCCGTTGTGTTGCGTAACCTCAAGAGAGATAACCGATTTGGAACCAGGTGGCCCGCGGTTTGGCGGCGTGGCCTCCCGGCGGCGCGGACCGGCGGCCCTCCTGGCGATTGGACAAGATTTTGGACATAAACCTTGCGTCCTTATCGGATTCTGCGTAAAGTAGGACTTCAAGGTAGCCGAGGCAGGGGCGCGCCTGCGCCGTCGTTTTCGCTCACTCGAAATCGTTAGGAGTTGGTCCGCTTCGCACTATCATAGTTCCGAAAAGAACTCAATGGTACGAGGCGGGAATTCGATTTGTCCTCAATTCACAGGATGGGCTGAATGATGCAGAACGCCAAAGCAGCGAGGGGTTTTTTCGCAATTTGTCTGGCCGCCGCGTGGGCGGTGTCGCCGCAAGGGGCCAATGGCCAGGGGTGTCCGGGTTCCCTGCAGCAGTCAAGCGGGCCGGACGTCATCGTCGGAACGATCGCCCAGTCGCAGGGATCGCAGCAGATCAGCAATTACGTCAGCGCCGGGGGAATCGAGGTATTCTCGATCGGAACGACCTCCTGCAACCTGGGCGACACCACGTTGGCTTGGATCGCCGGCAACAACCAGCACCCGGTCATCGGGCAAAATGCTTATCGTTTGAAGATGGATCCAGCGGGATACCTCCAATTCGAACAACTCGGCCAGAGCTGGCTCAAGCACGGCTTTTGCGCATTAAGCGAAAACGCTTGTTGCAACAATTGCCAGTCGACCGGGTGCTCCAACCTCGGCATCGGCTGCTCAGACCCCTACACCGCTGGCCGAAACGCCGAGCAAAGCAACCTGGGCCCGAAATACCAGGTCAATGCGACGACCGGCGTCTTCACCTATCCCCCCGCCAATCCGGCGTGGTCCGGCACTGTCGATCGACGTCTCCAGGTGAAGATCGCCGATTTGGAGGTGTCGAATTCCAACCATACCACCGACATCGCGGACGAACCGCGTTACTACGCTGAAGCGCAATACATCACCCAGGACGACGCGGCGGCGGGTCACAAGAAAAACAACGTTTCCTGGCGGCCCATCAACCTGACGGGGTCCGGCACGATCTGGACCTTCGGCGTTTGGGATACGCCGAATCCTCCCGGGGCCTCAGGCGGCGCCACGCGACGAATGGAGGCCGCCATCCGGGCCTGGGAGGATGTCGACCCCGGCATCACCATCAAGGAGGGGGTCACACAGGAAGAAGGCGCCGACACGGCGACGGTGATCGTCGGCTCGCAGGCGACCGATCTCGGGAACGGCATGTGGCATTACGAGTTTGCCGTGCAGAATCTCAACTCGCACCGCTCCTTCCAATCGTTCAACGTTGACATTCAGAAAAATGCGACCGTGACGAACGTCGGTTTCCATGACGTGGACTACCACAGCGGCGAGCCCTACACCAACACCGACTGGACGAACTCGATCGTGGACACGTCGCCGGTGACCAACACCGTTCGCTGGGAGGGCGAGACCTTCGACGAGAATTCGAATGCAAACGCATTGCGCTGGGCGTCGCTTTACAATTTCCGATTCGACGCTGACGTTCCCCCGCTCTGGACCGGCAAGGGCACGGTCACCCTGGACTACTTCCGGCCGTCCGCCGGCGATCCGGCGGATATCTCGGTATTCGTCGCCGGCCCCACGCCCTGCACGCCGAGCGACCTCAACGGCGACGGCTGCACGAATGCCCTGGACATCGCCGTGTACAACGACATCGTGCTCGGCCTTGTCGCACCGACGGCCGATCAGGTGTGCAGCGGCGACCTGGTGCTGCCGGTCGGTCAGGTCACGCTGGCGGAAGCCGACGCCTTTGTCGCGGGACTGATCGACGCGACAGGTACCAGCTGCGCCCCGTAGAATGCGGGACGGAATCGATGGCTATCCACAAGGGCGTTTCGGCCGAGGGCCGTGACGCCCTTTTCTTTGCGCCTCGAGCGCCGGGCGATTCCGGCTTTCATCAATAGCAAGCCGCCAATGGGGAAGGTCTGCGCAAGCAAATAGGGTCGATCCCGGGCCTCTCGGCGGACAGGAGATGGAGCTGCCGGCGCCGGCGACCGACCCTATTGCTCTAGCTTGCTCAGTGCCTCGATCGACCCTTCCGACGCGGCCGTGCTGAACGCATCCTGCGGGCCGACGGGCACGACCTGACTACGGCGCAATGGCCGCCGAGGTTCGGATCGATCCGAAAATGCAAAATATGGGAGTCGATACGTCCCGCGCCACGGCAATGCCGACCGAACCGGACCGCGTCGCGATACGCACCGACCCCCCGTTATATGTTGCAGCGGGAAGCGGATCTTGCAGCGGCTGAGCCCGGATGCGGCTCGTCCTGTGAATTCCAGCCGATGTCGCGGCCCCGTCGAAATGGCTCGGCGGCGCGCGAGTGGACCGCAAAAAAATCACCGAATCTCGACGGTAGTCCGCAGTTTGACGACGGGCGCGTCAGAATGAGAGATGGTCCGGGCCGAAGACCAGACTGCCACCGAGATAGCCCGTGACGCCGAGCAGGGCGCTGACGACGATCGTCCCGGCGCCGTAGGCCCAGCGCCATCGGCCGGTGAGCCGGTTCCACCGCCAGATGCGCAGCGCCGTCAGCACCAGGCAGCAGATCATCACGACGGTCGCGACTGTTTCGTGTCGCTCCGCGATCTGGTCCATCGATTCGCCGTAGCGCGAATGTTCGTATGCCACGTCGCCGGTCAGGTAGGCGGCGACGGCGCCGAGCGTCCCGATGAACAGCGGCGCGACGTCCGCCCGGGCGAATGATTCGCGGCCGGTGACAATCCAGACGAGAAAGCCGAGGCATGCCAGCGGGACGCCGGCCACCGGAGCGTGAACAATGACCGGATGCAGCCGGCCGGCAAACGGCATGCGCGGGCCGTCGTCCGAGGCCGTCGCGACGGCGTCGCGGCCGCCGTCGTCGCGCTTCGCGGCGGGCCGGTCGTTCGCTTTCTCTCCCGGCTGACGCGCGTTCGCGGCCTCGGGCCCGTCGGCCGGCACGCGAAAGGCGGCCAGGTTCACAAGGTATGGTTCGGGGTCGGTCTTGAATTTTCGCAGGCAGCGCTGGCAGCATAGCCCGATCACCTGTCCCCGGTAGGTGTAGGTGACGTCGGGATCGACCGGCTCGCCCTCCATGACCGGACAGGTCTCGTTGATCGGCGCGGGCGGCTGCCCCTGTGCGACGGTTGTCGGCGCGGCCCAGGCGGCGAAAAGCGCGGCGCTGAAGATGAACCGGCGGTTAATGGTCATGCCCTTCGTGGCCGGCGCCGGCGTGGTCTTGGCCGGCGGGCGCATCCTTGTCGGCGGCGAGCTTGACCTTGTCGGCATCGATGTAGGTGCCCTGCGCCTCCAGTTTCGGCACGAACTTCGCCGGGTCCTTGAAGAAGGTCCCCGTGCAGCGCGTGCAGCAGAAGTACACGCTCTTGCCGCCCGCATCGACGAAGACCGACGGGTCGATCTTCTCCCCCATGACCGGGCAAATGGTCTGATAGGTGTAGCTGTCGGCCAGGCCCTTGGCGAACTTTTCGGGGGATTCCTTGTATCGGTTGGCGCACTTCATGCAGCAGGTCCAGACCTTCTGGCCGCCCACTTCGACGAACGCCTTCTTGTCGATCGGGTCTCCCGTCAAGGGGCAGGCGACCTGCACTTTCGGCATTTTGGCCAGGGCCTGGCGATGGGCCTTGACCTTTTCGGCGAACCGCTCGGGCTTGGACTCGAACACCCGAACGCACTTCTTGCAGCAGAAATACACGGGGCCCTGGTCCGTCTGGAGCTTGATCGAGAAATCGACCGGCTCATCCATCACCGGACACAGGGGCGGTTCGGTTTTCAACTCGACGTTCTTTTCACCCTTGTTCTCGTTGCCTTTCTCGGAACCGGCATAGGCGGCCGCGAGGGCAAGGGCGAGCACGGTCAACAGGCCGATGGCAATCGAAGCATTGGGCGTCTTGGTCATCGCGATTCCTCCAGGTCCAGGGTTAGTCGGTGTGGACGTTACGCGGTCCGGTCTTGCGCCGGCGCGTCATCACTTGTACCTTTGACGGCAGCCGGGGATTCGTGCACCGTCAATCAGACACCCGATCCCCGGCATTCCATTACAAAGGATAGGCGATCCCGCCCAACCGCGACAACGGCGGGTGCGCGGCTACAGGGTGCTCAAGAATGCCAGAAGCGCCGCGCGGTCCTGAGCCGACAGCGCTTCATACGCCGCGCGAATCGCGGCCGCCTCGCCGTCGTGCTTGCGGACCGCCTGGTCGATGGTATCGGCCGAGCCGTCGTGGAAGTACGGCGCCGTCGCGCCGAGTCCCCATAACGGCGCGGTTCGGAATTCTCGCTGACCGGCGTCGCCGTCCACGATGCCCGGTTGGCCTGCCGGCAGAATCTCGTGCAGCAGCAGGTCGGAGAACAGCGGCACGTTTCCGAGGTCGCCTGCCAGCGCCGGCGTATGGCACTTCGCGCAGCCGACTGTCGTGAACAACGATGATCCCAGGGCGACCGCCGCCTCCTGGCCCGGCGCCGGCGCCTGCCGCGGCGGACCGGCCATCATGCCGAGAAAGAAGGTGAGGTCCTCGGTCTGGGTCATCGAGAGCTCCGGATCGGGAATCCCGTCGGAGTCGGATGTGATCGCGAACGACAGCCCGGCCTCGGCCGGCAGCGTCACGCCGAGCTCGGCCGCCATCGCGTCGCCGACGAACTCCGCGACGCTCGGAACCTGGGCCTTCCAGCCGAACCGTCCGACGTGGCCGTCGCTGAGAACATGTGCGCGCCCGCTGATTCCGTCCATGTTGGCGTCCGTCGGGTCCTCCTGACTCTTGATCGTCGCCTCGGAGATCGAATCGATGAGGCCGAAGCCGAATAGATGCGGCGTCTGCCGCATTTCGAAGACGTTGGCGGCGATTTCGGAAGTCGGAATGCGGTGGCCGATCCTGATTTCCTTGTGGAGAATCGTGTTCGGCGTCTCAAGGGGTGCGGTGAAGTTGCCCATTTCGTCCACGATGCCATGGCGCATGACGTTGACGTCGCGCGGCCCCGATCCGCCGATGACCGGATCGAAGTGGCACGCGCGGCAACTGTCCCCGTTGAAGCGCGGGCCGCTGTCCGCTCCCTTCAGGGCTCCGGCGCCTGCGGACTGTCCGAAGTCCGTATCGAAAACGGCCCGGCCCCGAACGAATTGCTGCATCTCCGCCTCCGACAACGGCCGGAACGGTCCGCCGAACTCCCCCGCGCCGGGCACCGGTTGGTTCGGTTCCAGCAGGCCGGGGCTTAACTGATCGCGGCCGCCAAGAGTGAGCAAGAATTCCACGACCGCGGCGCGCTGCGCGTCGTCGAAGGCGGCGAACGCGTCGCGGGCGGCCTGGGCCTCGCCACCGTGGGCGAGGATCGCCTCTTCGATCGTCGCGGCGCGGCCATCGTGGAGGAAAGGTCCCACGCAGGAGACGCCCCACAGCGGTTGCGTACGAAACTCCGAAGAAATGGCCACGCCCTGAACGATGCCGTCGGCGAGGTCCGGTCCCATGTCGTGCAGGAGCAGATCGGAATAGATCGGCAGGGGCCCGCGCGGCCCATTGACCCGCGGCGTGTGACAGCCGGAGCAGTTGGCCTGATGAAATAGCTGCCGACCGATTTCTCCCTGCCCGCTGATGGGCTCGAGTTGCGGCGCGGCCAGCAGCATGGAGAAGCTGACCAGATCGAAAAGCTCCTCCCGGGTCATTTCGGGGTCGGCTACGTCGTCGTCATCGGCGGTGCTCGAGTCCGACACGGCGACCTGCATCCGGTGGCCGTCCTTTAATTCGCGGATCACGTCCGGGGCCTTTTGACGAATCGACGTGTCGCGACGGGTGCTGGGGACCGGCAGATTGGCGCGCTGCTCGTCGGAGAGGGCGTCCGTCGTGACGCCGAGATGATTGAAGAGCGGGCCGCGAATGAAGCCCTCGATCGAGGCGGTCTGGCACTTGCGACCGAAGCGCCCGACGAACCCGGCCTCAAAGTTCGGCCGGCCGCTGATCCCGTCGCCGTTGAGGTCGTCCGGATCGGCGCGGAGCAGGATTTCCTCGTCGGTCAATTCGGCGATCAGGCCGGTTCCGAAGAGCGGGATGGCGTTTCGCTGTGCGAAGATCGTGGTGGTGTCGGGCACCGGCGGCCGGGCGGGCTCATTTTCGTCGTAATTGAAGACGCGCAGGACGCCGCCCGCCATGCCGAGAGAATCGCTCGGCAGAAATGCCCCGTCATGGGTGAGGCGTCCGGAGAGAAAGAAGTTCCGATAGAGAGCGGCGCTGCCCCCGGGCGTCGGCCGCTCGTGACACGCACCGCAGGAGGTGACGTTAAAGGCGGGGCCCAGCCCATCGGCGAGGGAAAACCGCCTGGTCAACACGGCCTTGCCGCGTTCGAATGTCTCGCGCTGGGCGTCGGTCGCCGCCGGGATGATGACGCCCAGCGGCCCGGAGATATCCGGGGCGACCGGTCCGTCCGCGTTGGGCATTTGCAGCGAGTTCGGACAGCTCAGCCCCATGCAACCGGAAAACTGAAGGACGGTCATCAGCAGGACGAGTTTGCCGGTTTTCATGATATCTTCCCCATGCCCTTGGCTGCGAGGATTCATCACATCGGCGTGTTCGACGCAGGTCGGGCGCGTGGAGGTCGTCAGTCAGGAGCACAATAATTCGACACGCACGTCTGGCCCGGGTCGCAATCATTGGGACCGAAGCAAATCCGTCGGACGAAGATTGTCAGGTGATAGGCCTGGGTCGCCTGGATCGACGGATTATTGACGTCTTTCACCGTGATGGTCAGCACGACGTCGCGATTGTCGACGGTATTGGCGCTGAAGAACATGGCGAACCCGTAGGCCGCAATTTGGTTCACGCCGCCGCCGATGTCGACCATCGTGAAATTCACGGTCGACTGGGGGGTCGGACTGCAAAGATCGTTGACGCAGGTCAGGCCAGCGGTGCAGTCCAGCGTCGTCGTGCAGTCGGCCCCGACGTAACTGAGGGACTTCGTCACGGCGACCGGGGCGTTCGGCGGGAAACCGGTCGCCCGAATGGACAGCCAGACCTCCGTAAAGCCCTGAAAACCCTCGCAGATTTGCAGCAGGCCGTTTTCCTCGAAGGGCTCAAACCCCGAGGTGATGCAGCCGAGCGTTCCAGCGCCAATGCCGACCTGCAAATCAGGAACGGTGGTCGCCTCGCAGAGGCCGCCGACGCAGTTTTCGCCGAGTTCACAATCGGTCTCGAAGTCGCAGGCGCAACCCGGAATATCCGTGAACTCGCAGTTCCCCGCAATGCACGCATCGGTCGTGCAGGGATCTCCGTCGTCGCACAGGACAGGCGTGTGGATGCAGTTGTTGCTGTCGCAGGCGGCGCCCTGGATCACGGATTCAATGAACGGAGGGATGTCCAGACCGTCGGGCGTCCCGCTGCCATCCATGTCGGCGCGCGCCTGGTGCGCGGGCGAACCATCGGCGCCGACGACAACGTCCACGAAGGTCCCGAGGTCGCCGATGTCAACGACGCAGTCCTGATTGAAATCGCCCCGAAGCGACTCGAGGCCGCAGGAATCCACCGTACAAGGGTCGCCGTCGTCGCAATCAATGGGCGTGAAGACGCACGATCCGCCGACGCAGGCGTCGACCGTGCAGGGATCGCCGTCGTCGCAGACCATGGGCGAAAAGACGCATGCACCCCCGATACACTGATTGATCGTACAGGGGTCGCCGTCGACGCAGTCGTCGTCGATGAAACAATCCGGGGCCGGTTCGCAATTCCCGCCCACGCAGATCTCGTCCTGCCCGCAGAGGGGGCCGTGGGTGCAGACGCCGTTGTTGCAGGCGTCGACGGTACACGGGTCGCCGTCGTCGCAATCCATCGGCGTGTGGGTGCAGCTTCCATCCACGCAGGCGTCCACCGTGCAGAGGTCGGCGTCGGCGCAATCGATCGGGGTATAGACGCAATCGCCGCCGTCGCAGGCATCGGTGGTGCACGGATCGCCATCGTCGCAAACGACCGGCGTGTGGGCACAGACGCCGCCGTTGCAGGAATCATCGGTACAGGGATCGCCGTCGTCGCAGTCGATCGGGTCGTGGACACAGTCGCCGCCAATGCAGCGGTCGCTGGTGCAAGGATTACTGTCGTTGCATGACGCATCGCTGGCGCACTGGCTCCCGACGCCAACGGGCGGAACAGGGTCGATGCCGGGGTCCCCGAGGGTGCGAACCATCGCCAGTCCCTGGAACGGAGGCGAGAACCTTCCGCCGACGGCGTAGTAGCGACCGGCGCCGTCTCCCCAGATGGCGTGAATCTCCTGGGTGGTCGGCGAGGTCTCGTCGACGGGCCCCTGCGCGCCGCGCTCGAAACGGCCGACGTATCCGCCGACGCCCCCGACGATCGAGAAATCGGGGTCGTTCATGAACGTTGCGTTCAGGCCCGGCCGGCCCTCGGGCTTGTACGTCGTCCAACCATTTCCGGCATAAGTCGCGATCCGCGCGCTGGCGCGACCGCCGACGGCCACGATGTTGTCATTTTCCGTGCCCCAAAGAGAGACGAAGTCGTCGTCGGCATTGGGGCCCGCGGAGACCTGCCGCCATTGGCCGTTGAGGCGTTCGATGATCAGCCCGTTTTCTCCGACGGCGATGATCCGCGAGCTGACGCCCCAGATTTTGAAGAGTGACGTGGCCGCGCGATCGTTCGGCGGGACCGGCACCGGCGTAAACGTCTGGCCGTTGTAGTGAATCAGGAGCGGATCCCCCTGTCCGACCGTGCCGCCCACGATCCACATGTCGGATGAAGACGTGCCCCAGATTCCCCATAGCGCTTCGGTGGTCCCGCTATTGAGCTTGCTCCATTGTGCGCCGTTGTAGCGAACGATGCCGCCGCCGAGCCCGACCGCGAAGACGTCATTGGGACCGAAGCCGTAGACCCATACGAGCAGCGGGACGTTGGGCACGGTCATGGCCCGCCATACCGAACCGTCGTAGTGATAGATTTCCCCCTGCGTCGTGCGCCCGCCGACGACGAAAACGTTGGTGGGGCCCGTACCCCATACCGATGACAGCGCGCCGACGTTGGTCGTGTCGAATGCAAAGCTCCAGAACGGATCGCCCGGCCCCGGCGGCGGATCACCGCCTGGCGGATCGCCGCCGGGCATCGGCCCGGGGGCGACGGGCGCGCAGTCGCCACCCAATAGCAGCGGCAGCAGCAGCAGGCCCGCGATCGTCGCGAGATGACGGTTCCATCGACTCATCCGGGTGCCCTTCTCCTCCTGCGAGCCGCAACATTCGCGCGGGGGCGATCGGACTGAAGCTTGACGTGCAGCGGCGGCGCCGAACGCGCGGAATCCTGAATGTCGCCCCCCGGGCCGTCGGCTCACCGCGCAACTTGCTGACGACGCCCAAATTCGGATCGGATCGCGGCTCGATCGGACGGTCCCTCGCTGCACCCCTGGCCGTATACTATACCCTTGGCGCGGCGGCCGATTCAATCAGCCCAAATCGAGGCCAAGTTCTGGAACGGGCCGGCACTACGGCCGATTTTTTGGGGTCTAGCGGGCGTTTTGCCGGACTCCTACCGACACGATTCTCGGCCCGCAACTCTTTTCAGGGGGTGGTCGCCTTTCGCTCGTCAAGGGGGGTCGGCGATCACACGTCGTGTCCGAGGTCGGCCAGCAGGGCCTCCAGGTGCTTGATCCGTTGCCGCAGGGGGGCGATTCGATCGGCTAGTTCCGCCTCGGTGAAGCGCGGCGTGATATGCTGCGGGCAGTTCCAGTCGAAGGCCGCGATGCGAAAGATCACGGCCCGCTCCACACGGGCCCGATAGTTCGGATCCGCCAGTTTATCAATCAGGTCGGGTCGGACGGCGGCGTCGAAGATCTCGGTTCGGGCGAGGATCTTCAGGCGGCGGCGGCGGGGGTAGTCCATCAAGAACAGCGACACGCGGTTGTCGTGTTCGACGTTGCCCATCGTGAGGTATTGCATGTTGCCTCGAAAGTCGGCGTATCCGAGTGTGCGGTCGTCCAGGACGCGCAGGAAACCCACGGGCCCGCCGCGAAATTGGACGTAGGGCCAACCGCCTTCGCCGACGCTGGCGAGATAGAAGCCGTCGCGTCCGGCGATAAACGCCACTTCGCCCGCACCCAGGCGCTCGTCGTTCTCGTCGGACTGCGCCATGCGGTCGGCGACGCCGCGGGCGCCGTATGCCAATTGCGCCGATTTGACGGTGTCGGTGTAGGTGATCTCCGCGTACCTGCGGGCCATGATTCGCTCCCGATTTGACGCCAACGAAATCGATGCCGGCCGCGCCCTTGCCCCGACGCGGCCGGCCCGGATCGCCATTCTATGCTGCGACGGGCTCTTGCTGGCCCAGCAGTCGGACCTTTGGAAAGTCGATGTCGATCTGCCCTGACCTGGCGATGAAGTTCGTCAGGACGTTTAGCGCGACATGGACGACGATCTCTACGATCTGCCCGTCGTCGAAGCCCGCCTCGCGCAGGGCGTTGAATTCCGCCGCCGTCGCCTCCCCGCGATGCTCCATCAGGGCCAACGCGAACTTGACCGCCGCGTCGCCCCTCGGGTCGGCGGACCAGCCCTCGCGGGCGGCGGCGATCTCGCTTTCGTCGAGTCCGGCCCTATTCCCCAGCGCCGTGTGCGCCGAGACGCAATACTGGCAGGCATTGGCCTCGCCGATCGCCAGGGCGATGCGCTCACGGGTGCGCAGATCGAGCTGGCCCTTGCCCAGCGCCCCGTGAAACGCGAGGTACGATTGCAGGGCGGCCGGGCTGTTGGCCAGGGCCTTCATGAGATTCGGCACCCTGCCGAGCTGCTTGCCGACGGCGTCGAGTAGTTCCTGGGTCTGACCCTCTGCCTGCTGCGGTTGAACGAGATTGAAACGCGACATCTGACCGTCTCCTTTCGCTAAACTTGACCAATCGTTCCAAAAATCACCAAAAAATTTTCACGCCGCCAGGGCCCGCATCGCCACGTCGATCACGTCCTCGCGGCTGCGCCGGGGGGCCTTGCCTTTGCCGAGCACGACCAGCCCCTGAAGCGTGTTGACCAGGAATCTGGCCAGGGCCCGCGTGTCGGCCGATCGCTTCAGTTCGCCGGCCGCCACCGCCCTGTCCAGCGCCTCGCGAAACGCGTTTTCCATTCCCCTCATCGCCTGTCTGACGATCGCCGCCACGTCGTCGTCGCGCGGGGCGACTTCCACCGTCACGTTGGTCATCAGACACCCGCGGCAATCTTCCGCCGCCGCGTCAGATACCTTTCGCAGCATCCGACGGACGTTGTCCAGCGACGACCCCGCCTTTGTCAGCCCCTCGACGATCGGACCCGTCACGTTGCCCAGGTAATGATCAATCGCCTCGAGGAACAGCGACCGCTTGTCCCCGAACGTGTCGTACATGCTGCCGCGGTTAATCTTCATCGCCGTCAACAAATCTCGAACGCTGGCGCCCTCGAAGCCGCGCGTCCAGAATACGTCCATGGCCCGCGTCAGGGCCTCGCGGCGGTCGAATTGCCGGGGCCGCCCGGTTCTCATGCCCAAAGCATAGCATATCTGGAACGATCGGTCAACAACTAGTCGAAGGTTTCTCATCGAGCCCGCGCGCATGGTCGTAACCACTTGATGGATGAGACCTTACGGAACCGACCGAAATCGGGGCCTCGATGCCTGTCCGGCTCGATCGCCCCCCACGCTCCGCGGAACCGACACGTCCAGAACCTCGATGCTTTCAAGATGGCCCGATCGATTGGCGCCGCCGATGAACACCAGTTGACCGCGGTCGCCGGCAACCAGGCGATGAAAGAACCGTCGGGTCTGGAGCTTCGCAACGGTCTCCCAGGATTCGCCGTCCTCGCAGAGCGCGTAGACCTCGCCGTTCATTCCGCTGATAAACAGCCGGCCGTATGCGGCGAACGCCGACGCGCCGAAACCGTGCGACGGAAGATCGGGCCCGCGCGACCAGACGCCGCCCTCGACATCGAGTACGTCGACGCGCGACGACATCTCCCCTTCCGCATCGATGCCGCCGAGCACGTACACCAATCCCCGATAACCCGCGACGGCGACGGCGCGTCTTTGAAACCGTGCGTCCGGCAAGATGCGCCACTCGCCTGGATTCGCAAGTTCGAGGACGTAGTGCTCCGTCGGCCAGGCGCCGTCGTCGGACGACCCCGCCAGTTTCCAGCCGCCGGCCACGTAGAGCTTGCCGTCCATCACCACGGCGTCGTGACTCGACCGCGGGGCGGGAAGCGGCGGCAGGTCCGACCAGCGCAGCAACTTCGGATCGAAACGCGCGACCTTCGCCGTGGAGTGCAGATCCTCCTCTTCATCGGGGCCGTTTCGCGCCGTCATGCCCCCGACGCGATAAAGGTAGCGGCCGTCGGAAACCAGCGCCACGCTCTGCAAGGGAAACGAGCCGGGCAGCGTCTCCCAGCCGCCGTCGCTGTCGAGCCGGCGACGAATGAAGCCCGCCGAGAGGTTGTCCGTAGAATGCTCGTGCTTGCCCCCCGTGTGACCGCCGACGACGTAGAGCCAGCCGTCTTGCACGGCGGCGCCAAAGCTGGCGATGGCTGTCGGTAGGTGGCCCGGTCGCACCGACTGCGAATTTGCGGAGCTTGCGCCATAACTGGTTGTCAATAAAACAGTAAAAGCCAGACTAGCATAAGAGATCATTTCGTCGCTCCGGTGTTAATTGAGACTCAGTCTCAAAATCGGAGCGAATTGAAACGCCGATCGTCCCCGCCGTCAAGGGAAGTATCTCTACCTCGCCTTCAATGGAGCACCCTGGCCGAATTCAGCGACGAATATTCTTGGAATGTATGGAGTCGCCGCACAATCGACCACGAAAAGTCCGCCGGCGGGGGGTCATCCTGAAGTGGATCGGCATTAGACCGACCGGTTGGCTCCGCTACTTCTTCGGCGCGTTCCTGATGCTATGCCTTGCCATGGCCGGAGACGGGATGCTCGTAGGAAACAGGCCCAAGCGCGATAAATTAATCGGGCACGCCCTCATCGTATCAGGGTACGCCGGCGCATTGGTGTTTGCGATCTACGGCTGTGTGCAGTTTCGGCGCGGGCGCTCCCGTGGGAGTGGGTACTGCGCTGGCTGCGGGTACGACCTGACAGGTAATGTCAGCCGGATTTGCCCCGAGTGCGGCCGGCGCGTCAGTGACCAAGAACGACGCAGCGCCAGTCGGCAATGACGCTGCCTACGCGTCATAAATTCATTTCCGCAGCCCGTCCGGTCGTTACTCAGCCGCTGACTGCCGCCGCCTCCGATAGCAAACGCGCATCCAGACGATCCCCGCGATCGTCACCGCCATGCTGGTGAAACTGCCGAATGCGGCCGCAAAAACAAGGCGGGCAAACTCCTTCGCTAGGCCGAGGACATTCGCCGGCAGCGCCTCGGCGCCGACGCCAGGCCCATCCTTCGGCACGACTGACGACCTCTCGCACGATCCAATCTCCCCGGCGGGGCGCCTGTTGCCGCGTGCGATGGCTTCGCGTATTCGTTAAGATAATGAGCGGGAGGCACTGCACATGACGAAAAAGCGAATCGCGCTCGCTTTCGCGTTGATCGCCGGCTGCGGGCCGACGGTCGATCCGGCGCTGGTCATGGTGGACAGGGTCGATCACATGCCGCCGGAGGATCGGCCCGGCAACTGGGCGGTCACGCGGGCACTGATGCTGCGGGCCGCGCCGATCGTCGGTCAGGAGGCGCCAGATTTCGCTCTGCCGTCGATGGAGGGCGACGAGCAGATCACGCGCAGCACGCTCCTCGCCGGTCGGCCGCAGGTGCTGATCTTCGGAAGCTGGACCTGACCGCCCTTCCGGCGTCAGTCTGACGCCCTCGAACGGCTGTATCAGGACTACAAGGATCGGGCATCGTTCTTGTTCGTTTACATCCGCGAGGCCCACGCCGACGACGAGTGGCAGATGGACGACAACCGCACGGACGGCGTCGTGTTGGCCCAGCCGACCGATTCAGCCGGGCGACGAGATGCGGCTTTATCCTGCACTGCGTCGCTGGCGATGACCATGCCCTGTGTCGTGGACACCATGGACGACGCGGCCGACATTGCCTACGCCGCCTGGCCTGAGCGCATGTACGTCATCGACACGGACGGCAAGATCGCCTACGCCGGTCGCCGCGGCCCATGGGGCTTCAGGCCCGACGAAGTGCGCCGCTGGCTGTGGAGGAACTGTCGATGACCCGTGCGGCGCTGCGTCAGAGTGCCGTTGGCGAGGATACCCGCGGTTGGAAGCGCACGACGGGTTGAGCCGAAAGCGAAGTTGGGCTGCCGGCGATCAATGCGCGCCTTCGCCTGGGCTCGCCGAAGGGGCGGCGAAGTCGTCTTTGGGGGGGCGTTTGCGGAAGCGCCTGAAGAAGCCCTCGCCCGAGACCTTCATCCTCGTGAGCAATCGCCGGGCCCAGAGAAACTCGGTGCCGAGAATCGCGAGTCCGGCGGGGATCACGATGACTGCCGGACCGGGCAGGACGATCATGGCCACGCCGACGACCAGCACGCTGGCGCCGAGCAGGACGATGATGACGCGGCGCATCTGCTTCCACGAGTACTCGGCGAAGTCGTCCCATTCCTGTCCTAGCGGAGAGACGAGCGGCGCGCGGTCGCGGTGACCGGCGACGATCGAAGCCAACACACCGATCGAGAGAATCCCGCTGATGATCCCCAGCGAGGCCATTGTCGGGATGGGGTAATGATGGGACAGCAGCATTTTGACGCCGACGAACGCCAGCAGCACGACGAGCCCGAGCTTCAAGTACCGGAATCGATCCATGACCCCCGCAAGGACGAAATAGAGGGAGCGCAGGCCGAGAATCGCAAAGACGTTGGACGTGAAGACGAGGAACGGATCGCGGGTCACGGCGAAGATCGCCGGAATCGAATCCACGGCGAAGAGCACGTCGGTGCTCTCGACCACGAGCAGGACGAGAAACAGCGGCGTCACCGCCCGCTTTCCGTTCACGCGGGTAAAGAACCGCTGCCCCTGGAAGTCAGCGCTGACGGGGTACATCCGCCGGGCCATGCGCACCAGCGGGTTTTTCAGCGGCTGGATATTATCGTGGCGGGCCAGGAGCATCTTGAGGGCCGTCAGGATGAGCAGTGCGCCGAAGACGTAGGTGATCCAATCGAAGCGATGGATCAAGGCGGTGCCGGCGGCGATCATGGCCCCGCGCATCACGAGGGCGCCGAGGATTCCCCAGAACAGGACGCGATGCTGAAACTCGGCGCCGACGCCGAAGTAGGTGAAGATCAGGGCGATGACGAAGATGTTGTCGAGACTGAGCGATTTCTCGATGACGTAGCCGGTGAAGAACTGAAGGGCCGCCTGGTGTCCGGTCAATACTTCGCCGGCTTCCCGGCCGATGCCAAAAAGGTGGTGTTCGTAGATCTGATAGACGGCGACGGTGAAGAGCAGCGACAATACGACCCAGACCGTCGTCCAGACCGCCGCCTCCGAGACCTTCACGACGTGGCTCTTGCGATGAAAGACGCCGAGGTCGACGGCCAGCATGGCCAGCACGACGGCGATGAAGCCGATCCAAAGCCAGACGATCATCGAAGCAACCCTCGACCGGCGGCGCGTGTCAATGGCCGGGCCGCGCGAACGACGGATACTATAGCCGTCGGGCGAAAAAAGCGTCGCTGCTCCTTCCCCGGCGAGCGCGGCCACGTCGGTAGATTGCGTCGGTCGTGGCGAATCCGGGAGAATGTCGACGAAGTCGCTCGTATTTCCGCCCTCGTCGAAAGTAAAAGAATCCACCGGCGAACTTCTGAAGTGAATTGCAAGCCCTTTCGCGTCAAACCTTCGCCTGGCGCGGGCCCAGGCAACTTGAAACCGCGCGGCCAGGGCCGATATAATGAGGGTCCCCTTCCACCTTCACGGGAAACCTGAAACCGCCGATGCCTTCTTGGCGGAGGGTGACGGACAATGCGGCCACCACACCGGGAAATAGACCGATCTCAAAGCCGTGGATGGATGTGTGCCGCGGCCTTTTTCCTGTCGGTCGCTGAAATCGGCGTCGGGCAGGTCGTCTTTTCACAGGTTGCGGCGTCGCGCGGAATCGGCCCTTACTGGATGGCCCCGGGGCCGGTCGGCGGGGTCGCCGCCGAGGACTATGACCAAGACGGGGACATCGATCTCTTCGTGCCAAACGGCGAGGGCGTGGCCAACCAGCTCTATCGCAATCTGGGAAACGGCACGTTTGTCGACGTCGCCGGCGAGGTCGGCCTCAATTCCCTGGAGAACCACCGCGCCGCGCTTTGGATTGATTACGACGGGGATCACCTGCTCGACCTGGTCGTCGGCGGCGATTGCAAAGTCGATACAGGCCTGGACACCTCGCCGTGTGAAAATCCCGCGAACATACGGCTCTATCGTCAACAGGCCGACGGGCAATTCGTCGACGTGACCATCGCGGCGGGTCTGGACGTGGCCTGGGGCGGAACCGCCGACGTGCACCGAAGCGGATTCGCGGCGGGCGACCTCAACAACGACGGCTACCTCGATCTGTTCATGTGCGGCTGGCCGGAACGGGCTTATCTGTTCATGAACGACGGCGAAGGCGCCTTCACACATCATTCGAATTTCGCGCCGATACCTCGTTACTATCACCAGGCCGCAATGTTCGACGTGAACGACGACGGGTGGCTCGACATCTACGCGACGCTCGACGGCCTGGTCAGCAATCGCCTTTGGGTCAATCAGGGCAACGGCACATTCCTGGAACAGGCCGCCACGGCCGGCGTCGACCACGCGCACACGGACATGGGGATTGCCCTGGGGGACTACGATAACGATGGCGACTTCGACTTGTTCGTCACCAACATCACTTATCCCTTTGGCGAGCCCAACAACGTCTTTTATCGAAACGACTCGGTCGGCTCGACGCTTTCCTTTGCAGAAATCTCCGCGTCGCTGGGCGTGGGCGATACGGATTGGGGATGGGGCACGACCTTTCTCGACGCCGACAATGACGGCCACCAGGACCTGGCGGTAACCAATGGCCGCTACACCATCGGGAGCGATTTTGAATTCGATCAATCCCGCTTCTTCCGCAACAACGCAGACAGCCCGGCCACGATGACGGACGTCTCCGAGGAAGTGGGTTTCGACGACACCTACGTCGCGGTCTGTCTGATCGCCGCGGACCTGGACCGTGACGGGGATCTGGACCTCGTGCAGACCTGCGCGGCGGGCGATCCGCTGCGGCTGTTGGATAACGCGCTGAAAGGACCGGCGGCGCTGAACCACTATCTCGTCATTCGCCCGCGAATGGCCCTGACCAATCACTGGGCGATCGGCGCCGTGGTGACCGCCACGGTCGGAACGACGACCCAGATGCGCCTCCTGACCGCGGGGATCAGTCAGCACGGCCAGGAGCCGGCCGAAGCGTTCTTCGGCCTCGGTGCGGCGACGTCGGTGGATACAGTTGCCATCCGCTGGCCCAACGGCGCGGAGACGACGCTCAGTGAGGTGTGGGCGGATCAGGTGCTGACCGTCTATCCCTGCCCGGCCGACGCCGACGGCGATGGGGCGGTCGATCTTGCCGACGTGGATGCCTTTGCCCGGTGCCTGTTGGGCCAAACCGTTCCCGGCGACATCTGCTTGCTTGCGGACCTCACGGGAAACGGCATCACCGATGGCGGCGACATCGCGGCGTTTCTCAATCTGATCACCGGCGGCGTCGCCTGCCCTCCCATGGGGAAGGTCATTCCACGGGGGCAGCGGGAGCCGTCCGGAGCCATCGCCAACCAATGATCGTCGGGTCTGCATTGCTTGCCCGATCCCAGCCGGACCTTTATATTGCGGTGTTCTGCCGCTAACCGAGCAAATCCCGAACAGCGCGACACAAGGAGATTACAGTGGGATCGAACGGAACCATGCAGCGCGGAAGGCACCTTTTTACGTCCGAGTCGGTCAGCATGGGGCATCCGGACAAGGTCGCCGACCAGATATCCGACACGGTGCTCGACGCCTTGATCGCCAGGGACCCGAATGCCCGCGTGGCGTGCGAAACGCTGGTAACGACGGGCCTGGTGGTCGTCGCGGGCGAAGTCACGGTGCATAACAAGGAAGCCGAGCTGGCGCTGAACAACATCGAGGACCAAGTCCGAAAGACGATCGCCGATATCGGTTACACGGATCCGAATTGCCAGTTCGATCACAAGAGCTGCGCGGTCGTACGGACGATTCACAGCCAGTCCGCCGACATCTCGCAGGGCGTCACCGCCAAGAAGGGCAAGAAGCAGGGCGCCGGCGATCAGGGCCTGATGTTCGGATTCGCCTGCCGCGAGACGCGGGCGCTGATGCCGCTTCCCATCCATCTCTCGCATCGGCTCGTCGAACGGCTGGCCGAGGTGCGGCGGAGCGGCGAGATCCCCTGGCTCCGGCCCGACAGCAAGAGCCAGGTGACGATCGAGTACGACGACGCCCTGCCGATCAAGGTCAAGACGATCGTCATTTCGACGCAGCACGTCGAGCGCGGCGACCTGCTCGACCGCGCCGGAAACGTAAACAACAAGTTCAGGAGGACCATTATCGACCGCGTCATCAGGCCCGTGGTGATGGCCGAATGTCCGAAGCTGTGGAGCACCGGGATCACGTTCCACGTCAATCCAACCGGGCGGTTCGTGATCGGCGGGCCACACGGCGACACGGGACTGACGGGGCGGAAGATCATCGTGGACAGCTACGGGGGCCGCGGGGCCCACGGCGGCGGAGCGTTCAGCGGGAAGGACCCCTCAAAAGTGGACCGGTCTGCGACCTACATGGCGCGACACGTGGCGAAGAACGTCGTGGCCGCGAAACTGGCGGACATCTGCGAGATTCAACTGGCCTACGCCATCGGCGTCGCCGAACCGGTCAGCGTGCTGGTGGACACCGAGGGGACGGCGAAGATCCCCGAGCGGCGCATCGAGCAGCTCGTGCGCGATCAATTCGACCTGACGCCGGCGGCGATCATCAAATATCTGAACCTCAAGCGGCCGATCTATCGCGAGACCGCGGCGCACGGCCACTTCGGCCGCACCGGCGCGGGCTTCACGTGGGAGCGGACGAACGTGGCCGAGAAGCTACGGAGAGCCGGGGCTCGCTGGGCCTGAGCGCCAGATCCAGGTCGCGGAAGCCGCGAGGCGATGACGCGACGTCCGTCGAGCGACAGGGTCATTCCGACCGGCCTGCTTCGAGGTGCATGGGCACGCCGGTGATCTTGCCTTCGAAGATCATGGCGCCCTCGTTGAATGCCTGGGCATCGCAGACGATGCGGCGGGTGCGGGCCTCGATCATCTTGACGATAAAGATCAGCCGGGTCGGCGGAGCGACCGCGAGGCGAAACTTGCCGCCGTCGAATCCACCGAAACCGAGGAAATCGCCGTATGCCCCTTTGTGGTACAGGTGCTGGCAGAAGGCGGCCAACTGGGCGGCACACTCCACCATCAGGACGCCGGGAAAGATCGGGTTGCCCGGCATGTGGCCCCGGCACCACCACTCGTCGGTGCGGAGATCGCGAAAACCCGCGACGATGCTGTTCTCCCAATCCACGTGGATGATCCCATCGAGCAGGGCAAATTCATGCTTCTGCGGGAGGACCGCGTAGATTTCGTCGCGGGTATGGAGAAGCGCTCGGCAATCGAGTTGAGCCGGGTCGACGATCTTGGGAGGGGGCACGCGGTGGCTTCCTCATTGGGGATTGTCAAATCGGATCCCTGGTGGAAAGGAACCCTGAAGCTGATCCGGGCCAAAGGTCTGCGGGGCCGGAGACAGGGTCTCGTTCGACCCAACCGGTCCCAGACGGCCCCGCAGGATATCAGCCCTCGGTCGACCGGACTTCGAGAATCTTCTTGCGAACGTCCTGGGCGGCGTTCTTGATATCCTGCATGATCTTGCGGACGCGCGTGCCGGCCGCCTTGTTGCCGCCCTCGGCCTTGGCAATGTCCTCGGCACAGCTCTCGACCAACAGCTTGAGATTCTCGTACTCCTGCATGAGGTTTACTCCTGAAACTGCGAAGGGGACCGCGTTTTTCACTCCGAATCAGCGATGCGTTCAATGTCATCCCCCCGCGCCAAGGGCAGGAGTCTAGCAGACCCATCGGACGAGGGCAAAGGCGATAACGCCCATTTTGACGCCGTAGGGCGGGTTTTTGTCGCTCCTGGCGGAGGTCAGCGGCCTGAACTTGTTAGCTTCTGGCACAATCGTTATACTGACGCCCTTTCCAACGTGGGCTCGAACGTCGACACGAAGGCACGCGACCATGCATTATCCACACCGCATCAGTCATCGTAAACGATTGCGAAAGCAGGGGTTCCGAGCGCGTATGAGGCGACCGGGGGGCCGCAAGCTGATCTCCCGCAAGCGACGCCGGGGCCGACGAGTCAACGTCAGTTAACGCCTCGATTTCAGAGATTCCATACTCCTTTGATGCCGGGCCGACTCCTCACTCAGCGCCATAGGCGCGCGCGCGGCCCCGATAGGTCGTCAACCCCACGCAACGGATCCCCCGGCGCGATTCCGACAACCCGCGGTACGGGATTACGATCATTCCAGATCGCGAAACGACGCCCCTGGGTGTCGGACCGCCGATTCTCGCGAGTTCTATAATGTCCGAATTGAAGCCCGAATATCCCTACTATCTGGCCAACGAGGCGGTCCCGGCGAATCAAGACCTTGCTGTGGCGAACAAGTACTCCGGCCAGACGGCGACGCGTGTCGCGCTGGCCGACGCCGCGGCCATCGACCGCGCGATCGGCGCCGCGGCGGATGCCCGTGATGCGTGTCGCAGAATGCCGTCCCATTCGCGGGCGACGGTGCTGCACCACGTCGTGCGGCGGATCGGCGACCGGCGCGAGGAGTTGGCGCGGATACTGGCGATCGAGGCGGGCAAGCCGATTCGCGACGCGCGCGGCGAAGTGGCTCGATGCGAGGATACGTTTCGCGTGGCGGCGGAGGAGGCGACGAGAATCCACGGCGAGTATCTGGCGCTGGACATCTCTGCCCGCGCGGAAGGGTACGAGGCGATTTGCAAGCGCGTTCCGGTCGGGGCGTGCTCGTTCATTTCGCCGTTTAACTTTCCACTCAACCTCGTCGCGCACAAGGTCGGCCCGGCGATCGCGGCGGGCTGTCCCTGGGTGCTCAAGCCGGCGTCGAAGACGCCGGTCAGCGCGCTGGTTCTCGGGGAGATCCTTGCGGAGACCGGTCTGCCGCCGGGGGCGTTCAGCATCCTGCCCTGCAACCGCGACGGCGCCGAACTCCTGACCACCGACGAGCGGCTGAAGCTCCTTTCGTTTACGGGATCGCCGGAAGTCGGCTGGGCCATGAAGGCCCGGGCGGGAAAGAAAAAAGTGATTCTCGAACTGGGGGGCAATGCCGCCTGCATCGTCGACCGCGGCGCCGACGAAGACGTCGCGGTCAGGCGGATCATCGTTGGGGCCTTTTATCAATCCGGCCAGTCCTGCATCGGCGTCCAGCGCATATGGGTCCACGAGTCGATTTACGGGCGGATTCAGCGCCGACTGATCGACGCGGCCTGTGCGTTGAAATCCGGTGATCCGCTCGACGAAGAGACGTTCCTGGGGCCGCTGATCTCCGAGAACGACGCAAAGCGCATCGAGCAATGGGTCGATCAGGCGGTGACCCGCGGCGCGCGGGTTCTCTGCGGCGGCCGGCGACATGGCGCGTTCTATGACGCGACGATTGTGGAAAACGTGCCGCCCGACGCGCCATTGTCGTGCGAGGAGGCGTTCGGCCCCGTCGCGACGATAGAGCCGTTCGGCCGATTCGAGGATGCCTGCCGGCGGGTGAACGAGAGTCGTTTCGGCCTCCAGGCGGGGGTGTTCACGCGCGATCTCGACGCAGCGATGTATGCGTTCAACGAGCTGGAGGTCGGCGGCGTGGTGATCAACGACGTGCCGTCCTTCCGGGTCGACAGCATGCCCTACGGGGGCGTCAAAGACAGCGGGCTGGGGCGTGAGGGCATCCGATATGCCATCGAGGACATGACGGAGCGGCGGCTGTTGATTCTGAACAAGGCCGGGCGTACCGTCGGCGCCCGCGAGGGCGAATCGGCCTGAAGGTCGGCAGCGTGCGACGCGCAAGGGCCGATCGGGGCTGCTAGAATCCGAGCCGGGGAGAACAGACCGGACATGATCGAATTCAAGTCGTACATCAGCACGCGTCCGGAGGTGTCCGACGCGGTCGGCGAGATCCGCGACGCGCTGAAGGGATTCGAGGCCGACCTCGCGGTGGTCTTCGCATCGCAAACCTACGGAGCGGGCCTCGAGGACCTCGCCGCCGGCATTCGCGAGCACGTTCAATCGCGCAACATGATCGGTTGTTCCGCCGAGGGCGTCGTCGGCCCGGATTGCGAAGTCGAGCGGTCGCCGGGCGTCGCCGTCTGGGCGGCGAAGATGCCCGGCGTGGCGATCCTGCCGTTCGTCATCGATCAAAACGACGTAACGCGGTTCGATAATGTCGAAGACTGGCGCGAGTATCTCGGCGTCGAAGCCGGCGCGAATCCGGGCTTCGTCGTGCTGGCCGATCCGTACTCGATCGACGTGGAGCGGTGCCTTGGCCAGCTCGACGCTTCCTACGAGGGATCGAAGACGATCGGGGGACTGGCCAGCGGCGCCGCCGCGGCAGGCGAAAATCGACTTTTCTCCAACGATCAGGTCCTGCGACAGGGTCTTGTCGGGGTGTCCCTGACCGGGCCGGTGGCGATCGAGACGGTCGTTTCCCAGGGTTGCCGCCCGATCGGCGAGCCATTCGTGGTAACCAAGGCGGAGCGCAACGTCATTTTCGAGCTTCGCGGAAAGCCGGCCGTGGAAGTGATCCGCAGCTTGTATGCTTCGTCGCCGCCCGGGGATCAATCGCTGATGCAGGGGGGACTCCACGTCGGCCGCGTCGTGGATGAGCGACAGGCACAGTTCGGCCAGGGCGATTTCCTGATCCGCAATCTGATGGGCGTGGTGAACGACACGGCGATCGCCATCGGGGCGCTCGTTCGGCCGGGACAGACGATTCAGTTTCACGTGCGCGACTCGAAGAGCGCGGATGAGGACATGCGCACCCTGATCGAAGGACAACTGTCGCGAATGGCGCAGCCGCCGAAGGGTGGCCTGCTGTTTACCTGCAACGGCCGCGGCGTCCGGCTGTTCGGCTCGCCCCATCACGACATCGGCGTCGTCAACAAGCTGGCGGAGGCGTGCTGCGTATCGGGGTTCTTCGCGGCGGGCGAGATCGGTCCGGTGGGAAACAAGACGTTCGTGCACGGGTTGACGAGCAGTCTGGTCCTGTTCAGCGACGCGTAGTCGGTGGCGCTTCCGGCGGCGGTTTCCGATCTTCCACGATCAGGCGCGGATTCAGCAGATCGATTCGGTCTTGCGTGTCGCCGTGTCGGCCGAATCCGATTTCAATTTCCATCCGCGCGGCCTCCGAGACGTCGAGATCGATCGCCGAGGGCGGCGCTTTCCAGCGCAGATTCGCGTTTTGATAGGCCACGCGGTCGTCGAGGCGAATCGCGATGTCGGCGTGCGCCAGCGACCCGCTATCGTCGTCCACGGCGACCGTGGCACGAAATCGGTCGTAGCGCCGGTCCAACCGCCACGCGACGCGACAGGCGGCGTGCAGGCCGATGCCCCGCCGAAATCGTCGGCCGCCGACCTGGAGCGGACCCCCGAGAGCGTTGCGCCCGACGCGGATCGGCCAACTCACGTCGAACAAGGGGATCGATTCAAAGTGATGCGGTTCGACGTCTTCGAGCCACGTGCGGCTGTCGCAGACCGGCTCGAGAACGCGCAAGGAATGAACCGTCGCGCGAAAAGGAATATCGCAGGCGGTTTGTCCCGTCAGGAATTGGTCGTCGATCGTCGCCTGCGCCGCGGCGAGAACGGAATCATCGGAAAGATGAATGCGGCACCTGGTCGGCGGCACGGCCCGGGCATCGGATGGCGCCAGTGTGAGGCGGCGCAGATCGGTCCACTCGAGGCGATGATCGACGAAGTCGGCCTGAATGACGAGAAATCGATCCGATACGACGGTGACGATGCCGTGAATCGCCGTACCGTCGTTCAACCACGCGCCATCGTCGGTTTCATCGCCCATCGGCGCCGGATCGGTCCGCGGCGGGCCGATCGTGATCTCCCGAACGCGATCCAGCGGCAGTTGCAATCTTCCCAGGAGGTCGTGGCGAACGTTGATGCCTGATTCGCTGCCTCCTTCGACCTCCACGGGGAGAAACGACCCGTCGGCCAGGCGAACGGCGAATCCGCCCGGCGGCGAGCGGCAGGGCGGACCTTCGATGTCCAGCCAGTCCACGTCGGACAAGGCGATGCGAATCGTTTGTCCCCCGGCACGAACCGTCACGCCTGCCGTAGCGTCGAATGCCAACAGCGAGCCGTCGATGGAGCGGCCGTCCAGCAATTGAATCCGAACGGGTCGGTCGTCGTCCGCTGACGCCGTACAGGCGCAAAGGAGAAAACAAATCAGCGGCCGACCGATGCGCATCCCGAATCGCCCGCTATGAAGTCCGTCGCTCATCGCTGAAATATCGGCAGTGTTTGCCGGGGTATCTGCAACACAATCAGGGCCATCGCCGTTCCGTATTCCGAGCCGGCCTGGCCCTGCCAGGAGCCGTCCTCGCCCTGCTTTTCGAGGAGTTCATCGCGAATGGCGGGCCACCACGCCTTCCAGTGCTCGCCGCCGGCGAGGAACATGGCCTGGGCCGCATAGTAATGTCCGTAGAAATAATGCGTTTGCTCCTGCGCCTTTCCGGGGGTGTACCGTTCCAGATAGGCCAGGCCCTTTTGAATCGCGTCGTCGTCGTGGATTCCCGCATAATAGAGCGCGGCCACGCCGGCGGCGGAGCGCGCGAACATTGACCCGGCGGAATCCAGCATGTAACGAAAGCCGCCGTCGGGGTTTTGACTGTCGATCACGTATTTGATGGCGCGATCGATGGTTCCCTTGGGTACGGTGATGCCCGCATTTCGGGCGGAGCGCAGAGCCATGATCTGGCAGATGGTCACGGACAGATCGGCATCGGCCTTGACCGGGTGGTAGCGCCAACCGCCCTGGTCGTTCTGGGTCCGGATGATCAGCACGACGGCCTTTTGCAGTTTCTCGCGGAGGTCGGGTCGGCGCGACATGCCGAACATCTCCCCCAGGAACAACGTCGCGAAGCCGTGGCCGTACATCGGACCGTACGAGGTCTCCGCGGCGATGAGCCCGGACTGCTCGGAGGCGGCGCCGAGGATGAAATCGATGCCGCCGGCCACGCTCTTCGCGTAGCGGCCGCGACCGGGCAAGCTGCCTTCACCGGCGAACGCCATGCACGCCAGGGCCGTGATTCCCACGTGGCGGCCGTACTGCGACTCGCTGCCGAAGGACCCGTCCTGTTCCTGGTGCGCGGCGAGCCAGGCGAGGCCGCGTTCGATAGCGTCGTCAAGGCGCGCGTTTTTTTGATCGTCGCCGGATGGTTGAAAATCGTCCGGGGGCGCCGCGGCTGCCAAACCTGCGTTTACCAAGAAGGCGGCCAGCAGCCAGGCCCAGGGTTGCCGTGCGAGTCTCATCGACATTGTCATGATGGACACCTATTCTCGGGGCCGGTCGCCGCTCGTTTCCGCCGGCTCGGCGAGACGCCGGTAATAGTCGGCGATCTGCCGGCGGTATCTGGCGGGAAACGCTTCGTCGTAACCCTGCATGATCTCTTCCCGCTGGCGTTGGGGGAGATATCCCCAGCCGCGGGATAACTTCGCCCTCGCGTCGCGTTTGTCGCGCTTCGACGAGTATTGGTCGCCATCCTTCGGGCCACCGCCCCGCCCTCCGTCAACTTCCTGAGACTTCGCCGACTGACGGTCGCGGCGATCGCGTCGCGAGGGCGCCTGCCGCGACCCTTCCTGTCTGCGGTTGCCCTTTCCGCTTTTTTGGGCGCGGTTTTCGCGTGCCTGCGCGATCAATTCATCCATGGCGGCCAGGGCCCGGACTTGCGCTTCTTGCGTCTGTGGGCCTGGATTGAGATGTTCGCCCAATCGATCGGCGGCGTCGCTCATGGCGGCCTTCAGTGATTCGGCGGGGTCCAATCCCGTCGACTCTCCGCGCAGCAATCGTCGGATGCGTTCGTCGTCTCGTTGGGTCGACGATTCGGTTTGCGGATCCGGCGTCGAAGGACCGGAGGTCAACGGCTGACCCATCACGGGATCGACCATCCACGCCGGAAGTACGAACAACAGGATTGCGCAACTTGACATTTCAGTTTTCTCCGCCGCCGGCGGCGTCGGCCAGCATCTGCTCGGCGAGGTCACGCAGTTGACCCTGCCGCCTGCCCAGCTCGGCGACCTCATTGAGCTGCGACTCGGAACGGCGCAGGGGCTCCGGCAATGCATCACTGAGATCGGCGGTCTTCTCCACGAGGGCCTGTTGCATTCCGCGAAGGACGAGCAGCTCCGCCAACGGCGGAATCGGGCTTGACTGCGAGGGGGCGTCGGCCGAGCCGCCGCCTCCCGTTGAATCGTCAACAAACGTCGCGCGGTCGTCGCGCGGCAGGCGACGAAGCGTGTCGGTCAGCAGCGCGAGCTGCGCCAGCACGGCGTCTTCGGCGACGACGGCGCGGCGACTTTCGTGACGCTTGAGCAAGGCGCCGGCATCCAGCATCTTTGCGTGAATCTCGCGACTCACGAAGGTATACACCACCGACTCGGCCAGCTTCTCGCCGGCCGCGGACACCTCCTCGGAGAGGTCGAACTGCTGTTTGGCCAAGCGGTTCAGTCGCAGGCCGTCCTGGCGGGAGGGTCGCTCCTGCGAGCCGAGGCGGTCGGCGATGGCCGCGGTCTCTGCGCGGATTTTCTCCTGGCGCCGCTGCGCCTCGGCCAGCGCCTCGGCAATTTTACCCAGCGATCGCTCGGCGATGGCCTGATCGACATCGCGTTCGATGCGATTCAGGATGTCGTGTGCGGCCTCGAGGGTTGACAGCGCGGATTTCTGATGCGCGATCGCCCCGTCGTCCATGAGGCGCAGCATCGCCTCGGCCTCGTCCATGCTGCCGGCGGCCTGGCGGAGGGATTCAGCCGCGTCGGCGGCCTCGGGACGCTCAGCGTCCATTCGTTGCCCGAGCATGCGGGTGACCCCGACGAGGGTGAATTGGCGGTCGGCCAACGCGTGGGGCGTTTCCGCCGGACTTTCCACTGCCCAGGCGGCGGTGCGCTCGATGATCTGTTTCTGTGCATCGATGATCTTCTTGAGCCGCTCGGAAAGATCGCGAAGCATGCGCGACAGCTCGGCCAGTTCACGATCGGGTCGCGATTCGAGTTCCGACAACATGGCGCGCAGCGCGCCGGCGGCGCCGCGTTCATGGCGCGCCGCCACTTCGTACTTGCGGTCGCCCAGGGCGGCGGACGCCTTGCTCAGCTCGTCCAGCAACCGTCCGCGATCCGCTTCCTCCAGAGCCGCCTCGAGCGCCTGGAGGGCGGCGAGGTCGCGATGCGTGGCGGCGATCCGGTTGCGCATGGCATCCAAAAGCCGCCGGGCCTGTTCGAGGAGTCGGTCCTGACGCGCGGTGAGCCGATCCACGGTGCCGGCGGCATGTTCCGCGCGACCGGCGCCGGCGGCCCGCATCACGGCCTCCTGCTCGTCCAGAAGCTCGCGGACCGATTGGACGATCGTCTCGAATTCGTTCCAGCGCTGAATGTCGTCGAGGATCGTCACCAGCGCGAATCGCGCCCGCTCCTGATCGGCCAACGACGCCGCAAGCGTCGCACGATCGACGTCGGGCGAGCGGGCCTCCAGCCCGGCGGCGGCCGATTCGAGTCGCGGAACGACGCCGCGGATCATTCGTCCAGCCAGCGTCCTGGCGAGCCGCGCCGTGTCGGCGTCGGCCATGTCATTGCGCCGCGCGCCCTCGTACAGGTCGGCCAAGGCGTCGGCCACGTCGGCCGCGCGTCGCGCCAGGTCTTTGAGCTTCCCCACCACGTTCACGTCGCGGGCGTCCAACAGGTCGGCGGCGTCCGCGGTTCGCTGGGCCCGCTGACGGCAGACGTCCAGATCGATCAGAATGCGATGGACGGGGTCGCGCAGCGCCGACAGCTCCGTGTGCAGCTTGTCGGCGAAGCGGGCGCGGGAGACGATCTGGACGGCGCGCTTTTCGCTGCGCGCCGGCGCGTGCCGGGCATCGTCGAGGGCGAAGGAATCGGTCGCCTCGATCGCGTAGTACACGACGTCCCCCTGGCGGAGTCCCAGCGGCTCGAGCGACCATTCGTACTCGATTTGCCACAGGTCCGCGTGGGATTGCCGATCGGGTGATCGTCGCGCATGTCTCGCCAGGTCGACGTCCCCGGAGAGGGGCGATTCGTTGGCGCCGGTCCGCAGGGCGCAGGTCCGCACCTGCAAATCGTCACGCACGGTCGCCGTCAACAACAGCCGCGCCCGCGACGTGGCCTCGACGGTCGCGCCCGGTTCGAGCACCGCGACGGTCGGCGGGCGATCCGGCTCGACGATCAGGCGCCCCAGAGGAAGCGACGGCGTCGACAGCCCGGCGCCGTTCGACATTCGAACGGCAAGCAGCGCATCGCCGCGCACGGTCCACTCGCCGGACCACGCGCCGTCCGCGCCCGGGCGAAGCGACACGGATTCGGCGTGCGCCGTTTCTGTCGTGCCCGCGGCGTCGTGGTCCGGCGCGGAGACGACGGGGAGACCAAAGTCGCGATCGAAGTCCAGGCGAACGCGGGGCTCGGCCGGACCGGATGTCGACAGGTCGACGGTGGGCAAGATCGTGATTTCCGCGACGCTGCCTTCCAGAATCCGGATTTGCCCGACTGGCAGCGACGACCGGCGCTGGGGACGATCCGCCGCGTAGTCGGGCGGTTGAATGCGAATGGACGCATCGGCGATGGCCGGTCTGGCCACGGGACGAATGAACGCCCGCTGCATGGACGTCTCCGCGTCGCCGGCGGCGAAGTAGTACCAGGTGGGCCGCTGGACGTTTTCCACGGCGGCGCGATACAGGCCGTGATCGCCGCGCTGCATGAGGACCTCGCGCGGGGGATGGACGCCGTCGTCGATCATGACGTAGGCCCGTCGCCGCGCCCGGTCGCCCCTGGTCATCCGCATACGCACCTCGAACGATTCTCCGATTGCCACGACGGCATCGCCGGTCAGCGGTTCGATGATGACCGACTGCGGCCATTGGCAATCGGCCAGAGGCGCGGAGAAACGCGTCAAGGCGATGGAGACGTGTCGGGGCAGGAGCAGGATGCTGATGGTCGCGACCGACGCGGCCAGCAGCGCCCCGGCGGCGACCTGCTTGAGGGACCGCGTACTGAACAGGCGGTGCGACGGCAGATGCTCGGCGGCCCCGACACTGAGCAGCAGAACGCGCTGCCACAGCGCGTCGGAGCCGGCGGCGCCGTCGCGGACATAGGCGGCGGCGGCGGCGAGACGGTCTCGCAGTTTGGCGGGCAGTCGTTGCAACGACATCGCCAACTGGTCCAGATGGATCGGCGCCGTCGCGGGTCTCCAGATTCGACGACAGGACCAGACGCCGGCCGCACAGAGCAGCGCCGCCGTCAGACCGATTCGCACGAAAGAAGGAAAACGCACCCAGGCGTCCGCCAGCGCCAGCACGAATCCGCAGACGACCAGCGCGATGATGAGCCGGCAACAGGCATCGAGCACCAGCAGCCAGCGCAGTCGGATGCGCAGGCGGCGCAACGGCCGAATCAGCTTGGCGTCCAGCGACGGCGAAGTTGTTCGTCGATCGCGCATCAGGCCATCCCCAACAACCGGCGGATCATCCACTCGGCGCCAATGACAGCGACAAACGCCAACAGGACTGCGGGAGAATCCCAGATCGGCTCTTCGAGGTCGTCCGCCCGCTCCAGACGTCGGTCCGGCAGAACGGCCGCCAGGCGCTCAAGGTCCGCAGGGTCAAGCTGAAACAACCGTCCGCCGGTCTGCCGCGCGATCTCCTGCAACCGAGCGGGGTCGGCCTCGAGGCGGCGCAATTCGGTTTCGGTCGCGACGACGGTGACGTGACAACTCGGGGAAAGGCGCCGTCCGTCCTCGGATCCCGGCTCGACGGTCAAGGTCCATGCCCCGGAGGAGCGAGGGACAAACGACGCGCTCAGCGCGGCGCCGCCGGCCGCCGGGCGCAGGGTCACGCGCTGGATCGGCGCGCCGGATTCGTCGCGTCCGACGACGGCGGCGGAGGTGGGCAACGGCTTGCCGCCGGCGTCGGCCGCCGTCAAGTTGACGTGAACGGGCTGCGACAGCTCATATCGGCGACGGTCGGTTTCCAGACGCCAGGGCGATGTCGATTGCAGTTTCCTCGCCCGGGCCAGGGAGTGAATCGCCTGTATCCAGAAACCCTCGTAAAATGCCTCGCCGCCGAGTGTCCGCCAGCGCCAAAGATCGTCGGTCCCCACGAAGAGCGTCCGGCCCTCGCCGACCCGGCCCGCGACCAACAGCGGCATCGGCTCACCCTCGGCCGTGTCCGCCGGGTGAACCGCGAGCACGGTCGTTGCGGGCATCGCGCCTTTGACCGGTGCGTACCAGTACATGCCGGGCAATTCATCGACGGCGGCGCGGCCGGAGATGCCGCGGGAGGCGACGGACAGAATCGGATGTCCCGCGCCGAGCGGCGTCAATTTCATGGCGAACTCGGCGGTCATGTCGCGGGGGCCGGCGGCGGCGTGAGGGTCCAGGCGGATCGGAAGCAGCGCTTCCCACGACGTATGCCGCCAGGCGTGCGGCGTGTATTGTTCGCCGGCCAGAACGATCAGCCCCCCTCCTGCGGACACGAAGTCCGCGACCAGCCGGCTCTGCACCGGGGTCAGCCATTCGCCGCGGGGATCGACGTCGCCCAGGATCATCACGTCGTACGGCCGCAGCTCCTCGACGCTGCGCGGAAAATTGGAAATTGGGCGCGATCCATCCTGGCGAAAATCGGCGCTGGCCCGCAGCAGCAGGCAACTGCTGACGATATTGGATTCCCTCAGCAGCAGGTTCTTGAGATATCGATACTCGAATCGCGGCTCGGATTCGACGTACAACACGCCCATCGTCGCGTCGTGCGCGGTGACGGTGACGAAGTCCTCGTTGTTGTCGACGCTTCGCTCACCGGCCGGCGGCCGAACCACCACGGCGAGACGGCGCGTGCCCACCGTCGGCGGGTGATACGGCAGTCGTCCGTTCAGCGATTGTCCACCGGCGGCCACCGTCACGACGTCGGTCGCCAGTGTCTCCTCGGTCTCGGCGTCGCGCAGCTCGACGGCCAGCTCGGTATCGTCGAGCACCCCGCGGGCGCTGAGGCGAAACTCCACCGAGACGGCGTCGCGAACGAACACGTCCGACGGGGCCCAGACGGATTCGACGCCGATGTCCAGTCGCGGGGTCGGCGAACCGACGACGACGCCATGGACCGGCGCCTGCCGCGCGGCAGCCTCGAGACAGATCGGGTCCATTGCGCCGCCGACGGTATCGCGTCCGTCGCTGACGACGACGACCGCGGCCAGGCGGCGACCGCCCGTTTGGGCGAACACGGTCGACAACGCGCCGACCAGATCGCTCCGTGGCTGATCCGGCGTCGCGCCCTCGAGCACGGACGCATCGCTCGCTTCGAACGCGACGTCAGAAAAGGGAAAAATCGGCGTCGTCTCGTCGCCGAACGTCCAGACGCCGACGCGTTGGCGCGGGCTGATGCGGTCGATGAATCCGATCTGCGGCCGCGTCAGCGACGCGACCGCGCGGCGCCAGCGCGTGTCCGCCCCCGACGAGGGTGGTCCATCCGCCGTCGGCACCGGATCGACGACCGCCATGCTCGCCGATTCATCGAGGAGGATCGCCACGCACGACGGCTCGACGGTCGTTCGGGGCAGGACCAGCACGGGCCGCCCGCAGACAAACAGGGCCAGCATCAAGGCCGCCAGGCGCAATGCGAACAACGGCGCCCGCCACCGCGTGGGCACGTGGCGGCGCAGGTATGCAAACGCGACGAACATCACGGCGGCGATCGCGCCGAAAAGCATGACCCACTTGCTCGGCGGCGAGGAAAAGCGAAGGACGATCTCGTCCGCCTCGCGGAGACGAATGTGCTCGAGACCGAGAATCCATTGCAGAACGTCCATCACGTTGCCCTGTCCAGAATGGCCGTGACGAGCAGCTCACCGGCCACGGCGCCGACGAGCAGGAAGATCAACAGATGCGACAACTCCGTCGTCGCGCCGGCGCTGACCGCCTGCGCCGACGACGCGGCTAATTCGCGAATCTCCGCGTCACCGTACCGGTCCCGCCACGCCGCGTCGCTGATCCGACGCAGGTCGCTCTCGGCGGCGTCGAGCCCCACGACGCTGAATCGCGGGCGGCCCGGGCCGCGCAGCTCATACACGCCGGGTTGATTCGTCACGTCGTATCGGCCAATGGGGGATTCCGCGCCGCCGGCGACCGAGGGCGTCGCCGTCGCGCCGTCCGGACGGTGTATGATCCATTGTTCGATGTCGGCCGACGGTCCGACGTGCCAGGACAGTACGTCGCCGATCGCAACCGGCGCGGGGGGCTGGAGGGGCCGCGCTGCCCGCACCGTCAGATTGACCATCAGCGGAAGGTAGTCGGGCCTGGCGGGCAGGTTTGAGCCGGTCATGTCGGCGCCCATGAGCAGCGAGACGATCCGGCCGCGGCCGAGGTTGCGTTCGACGAGGACGGCGGCGCCGTCCGAGTCGCGTAGGAGCGTTTGCAGGCCGGGGGGCGGATCGCGAAGCAGCCGGCGGCCGGTGATTCGCACGCGAAAGAGGCCGCCGGGGGAGTCGGCGGGGAAATCGAACAGCGCGGGATTCGCGGTCGTCGGCGGGGCGATCGAGACGGGGTCGTGCCGGGCTGAAAGGTCCTCCCATTCGCCGAAAAGGCCGTGCGTCGGTTCGGCGACGATGTCCGCCGCTGCGCCGCCTTTGCCGGGGAAGACGAGCAACCCGCCTCCGTCGTGAACGAAACGCAAGAGCCGGGAACCCTCATGCAGGATTTGGCCTTTCGCGTCACCCAGGACGACGACGTCGATATCACCGAGCGCCTCGTCGGCGAGCCGGTCAACATCGATTCGCCGAACGCGAAACGGCGCATGATCGGACGATCCGGCGGCGCTCAGCGCCGTGATGTAATAAAAAAGCGGCCGTTCATACGGACGAAGCTGCGGCCGCCCCTCCACGCAGAGCACGCGAATCCGGTCCGGCACGACGATGCCCGCGTCGCGCTGATCGTCCGCGGACAAGGCGTCCCGTTCGCCGGCATCGAGTCGGGCGGTCAACGCAAACAGCCCCGGCGCCTCCGGCGTCCAGTCGAACTCCACGGCGGCGGCAGCGCCGGGGGCGATGGCCGGCGCTTCCAATCGATCTCGCGCCTCTCCATTGACCAGGAGCCGGATCGCCGGATCGGTCAATTGACGCTGCGTGAAGTTGGCTAACTCGGCTCGACAGCGAACCGGCACGCCTGCCGTGGCCGGTTGGGAGACGACGTCAAAGGCGGTGATCGCGGCGTTGTCTCGCGTTTCGAGGTTGGCGTCATAGAAAATCAGCCGGGCATCCGAATCGTCCGGATCGCGAGCCCGCCGAGATTCATCGGCCCGGCTCTCCGTGCCGAAGCGGCCGGTCATGTCGGATAGCACGTGAATACGTCGCGCCCCGGGCGCGGCGTCGCCCTCGCGTAGTATCTCCCTCGCCTTTTCGATCGCCGCGGGAAGATCATCGGTCGCCATCGACGGCGCCCAGTGATCCAGAATGCGTTGCAGGGCGGCGCGGTCGCGGGTGGGCTCCGGGGTCCAACCGCGCACCGGCTCCGACGCGGCGACCAGCGCGAATCCATCCCCGTCCGGCGCGCCGCGGATCAGCTCGGCGGCGAAGCGCCGGGCCCGCTCAAACGACATCGACCCTTCGGGGCGGCGCGCCTGCATCGAGAGACTGTCGTCCAGGACAATGACGTGATCGACGCGGCTGGAAGCCAACCGGCCCAGCAGCGACGAATCCGCCGACAGCGGCCGCGCCAGGGCGGCGGCCAACAGAAGCAAGATGCCCGAGCGGAGCAGCAGCAGCGCCACGCGCTCGAGGCGCAGACGGCGGCGATCGACGCGATCGGCGTCCAGCAGGAATTGCATCGCCGCCCAGGGCTCGGTGCGGTAGGCCCTCCGGGCAATGAGGTGAATCAGGACGGGCACGGACACCATCGCCAGTCCGGCGATCAACATGCCCGAATTGACGAACGTCGGTATCATGGCAAGCCCATCAACCCCGGCGCATGCTCGCGGCCCGCGCGGCGAGGATCGTGTGCAGCGCCGTGTTCACCGGGGCGCTGGTGTCCAACACTTCAAAGTCCGTCCGCTGCCGGCGGCACCCCTGCCTCAGTTCCCGGATGAACGCTTCGAGCCGGGCGAGATAGCGGCGGCGCATGGCGCGCGGCTCGGTGATCATCGCGCCGTCGTCCTCAAGCCCCAGGAAGCGAAGCGGCCGCTGGAACGGATACGTCAACTCGGCGCGATCCAGCACCTGGAGGACGATGGGCTCGTGGTGTCGGTGGCGCAGGTGCTTGATGCCGGCGAGAATGTCGTCGGCCGGACCAAACAGATCGCTGATCACGACGACGAGATGCCGACGGTGCAGTGTTTCGGCCAGTTCGTCGAGGACGGCCTTGAACGCCGTGCGCCCCCCCTCCGGTCGCTGCGCCAATTCGAGAACGACGTTTTTCCACTTGCCCGGGTGATTGGACGGCCGGCCGAGGCGATGCAGTCGCGAATCAAAAACCGCCAGGGCGACGTGGTCGGACTGCTGCACGGCAATGAACGCCACGGCCGCGGCGACGGTCATCGCGTAGTCCCGCTTGGACATGGGCGAGTCGTCGTGGCGATAGCTCATCGACCGCGACGTGTCCACGGCGAGGAGCAACTGCATGTTGGATTCCTGTAGGAACTGCTTGACGTAGTGCTTGTCGGTGCGGCCGTAGACCTTCCAATCGATGTGGCGCAGGTCGTCTCCCTGGGCGTACTTGCGGTGTTGCGCGAACTCCACCGAGAAACCGTAGGTCGGCGATCGATGCCGCCCGGCGATAAAGCCCTCGGCCAGTCGCCGGGCGCGAAGGTCCAGCCGCGAAATTCGCGCCAACGCCGACGGATCAAGGTAGCGGCGATAGTCCTCCGCAATCTGAACCATGCAACGACACCCTTTTTCGGTCATCGCCCGCCGAGTGGGCCCGTCGACGGCGATACCCTATGCCTCGAGCACCCGCTTGGCGCCGATGGCATCGAGGTCCGGGGCCTGGGCGTCGGGAACGGCATCGAGCAGGCGGTCGATCAGGTGATCCGTGGAGACGCCCTCCGCCTCGGCGCTGAAGTTCGTGACGATGCGGTGCCGCAGAACGGGATGGGCGACGGCGCGAATGTCGTCGGTGCTCACGTGGTAACGTCCGTGCAGGATGGCGCGGGCCTTGCCGCCGATGACCATGTACTGCGAAGCCCGGGGACCGGCGCCCCACTCGACAAAGCTCTTGACGAAGCCCGGAGCGCCCGGCTCATTGGGCCGCGTCGCGCGGGCCAACCGCATGGCATAGCGCATGACGTGATTCGTGCAGGGGACGAGCCGAACGAGCTCCTGAAGTCGGAGGATGTCGTCGCCGGAGAAGACGCGCTCCAGGGGCACGTCGGACGCGGTCGTGGTCAGCTCGATGATGCGCAGCTCCTCGTCTTCCGAGGGATAATCGACGAGCACCTTGAACATGAACCGATCAAGCTGGGCCTCCGGCAGGGCATAGGTTCCTTCCTGCTCGATGGGGTTCTGGGTGGCGAGAACGAAGAACGGCCTGGGCAGCTTGTGCGTGAACCCGGCAGCCGTGACCTGGTTTTCCTGCATGGCCTCGAGCAGGGCCGCCTGGGTTTTGGGCGGCGTGCGGTTGATCTCGTCGGCCAGGATGACGTGGGCGAAGACCGGCCCCTGGACGAAGCGGAGCTGCCGCACGCCGGTGGACTTGTTTTCCTCGATGATCTCGGTACCGGTGATGTCGCTGGGCATCAGGTCCGGCGTGAATTGAATGCGATTGAACGACAGACTCAGCGTCTGGGCGAGGGAGCGGATGGCGCGCGTTTTCGCCAGTCCCGGGACGCCTTCCAGAATGCAGTGCCCCCGGCCGAAGAGGCAGATCAACAACTGGTCGATGACCTCGGCCTGGCCGACGATGGCCTTGGACAGTTCGTCGCGGATTCGCCGTCGCGACCTGGCCAGCGTCTCGATCGCCTCGATCTCGTCACGGCCGAGTAAAGAATTGGCTTGTCGTTTTTTGTCGGTCAATGGTCAAAAGCCCCCCATCGGAAGCATCGCCTTCGTTCAATTCTACGCACGCCGAACCCGCCGAAGCATGCAGCGCCGTCGCGGGAATTCGGCCGAAAACGGCGGCCCCCGGCGCGATTCGCCGGTCGGCCTATGAGCGCGGACGGACCGCTCGGACCGCCCCGCTTGGATTGATATCGACGGCCGGTCGTCGTCGTGCGGCCCAAATGCGGAGCAACGGGCCCGAAGCCGCGACGCACGCGCCGGGGCGCAACCGGAGGCGTGCCTATCAGTATTGAAAACGCGCTTCGGAGAGGGGCATCGATTCGGCGACGGCGCGGCACCGATCGAGCCGCCGGCCCGATCGCCGGCCGGCATCGTTCGCAACGAGCGATCGGTGTGAATCAAAACGACGGCTTGAAGGCCGTACAGGTCAGGTCGCCGAGCAGTTTGTGCCAGACGTGGTTCGGATTGCGCTCCACGCTGCTGACGATCTCCTTCATGTTGCGCAGGACTTCGGGCGTCTCTTCGTCGTAGACCTCGCCCTGGAGGAGCTTGAGCACGTCGAGCCGATAGCGCTTGTCCTGGATGAACATCGTGAACAGCACGTTCAATCGATAGTACAGCGTGATGAAGTCGTACCAGTTCCTCGTACCCCAGCGCAGGGTACGCTCGAAATTCTGAAAACTGGCCTTGCCGTAGTCGCCCTTTTCCGCCGCCCTGCGGATGTCGTCCTGGATGAGTCGGGCGCCGTTCAGCGCGATGCTCACGCCGCTGGAGAAGATCGGATCGACGAATCGCCCGGCATCCCCGACCAGCGCCCATCGGTCGCCGCACATCTGCTTCATCGCATAGCTGTAATCGCCCTCCTCCTTGAACGGGCGAATCCGCTCGGACCGGCGGAGCCGTTCATGGACGTCCGGCCGGGTCATCACCGTGTCCCAGAACCACTCCTCCCGCGCTTCCCGGGTCTTCGGGAAGTGCTGCCGTTGCGTGACGATCCCGATGCTGGTGATCGAATCCGTGATCGGAATCTGCCAGATCCACGAGTTGGTCAGGGGCAGAAAGTGAATGAAAATGTAGTCCGTCTTGTCGGGGTGCTTGTCGTCCCGCCGATCGAATCCCTCGAACCAGGCGTGATAGGCGAACTGGTTGAAGACCGGGTCCTTCACCTTGACGCGAAGCTGGTTGCCCAGCAGGGTCTCACGGCCGGTGGCGTCGATCACCATCTTGACGGTGACGAACATCTCCCGCGGCCCCATCTTGAAGTAGATGCGCGGATAGGGCTCGGCTTCGAGATCGACGTGAGTGGCGCGGACGCCCTCATAGACGCTGGCCCCCAGCTTGTGGGCATGTTGCAGAAAGAGCAGGTCGAACTTGCCGCGGTCCACGTGGTACGTGTAGGGGCGATCGACGCCTTCCTGGGCCCGCTCCTCGAATCGAATGTCCGTGAAATTCTCCTGCGCCAGCTCGGCCCAGTCATGATGATGCGGCGCCGCCTTTGAATTGGCGGTCCAGACGGCCCCCAGCTTGTGGGGGAACTTTGCCTTCTCCATCTCGTCGATGAAATCCAGCTCGCGAAACACGCGCGTCGTCGCCGGGACCAGCGACTCGCCGATGTGCGGGCGCGGAAACAGCTCGCGCTCCATCACCACGCAGGGAATCCCCGCCTTGGCCAGGTAGCCGGCCGTGGCCGCCCCCGCCGGCCCGCCGCCGATCACCCCCACCTCGAAATCCGGCTGCATCGTGGCGATCATCTCGTCTGGACCTCCTGCATGACTCGCTAGGAACGGCGTCTGCGGCAATGAAAACGACGACGCCGATGGCGGCCGGCGCCGATCGCAGGCCGAAAGCGTACGAGGCGCCCCCCGGCCATGTCAACGCCGCCGCGACCGGACCCCGTGTCGAGTTCGGCGCGACGCTTCGCCGGGCACCCGCGGCGTCCCGCCGGTGAATCGTCGTTGAGGGAAACCGGAATCGACGCACGAGGGGTGAGTTTCTCGCAATCGCCGATCGATTCGGCCGATACGGCAATCGCGCGCGGGGTCGAACGAACTCGCCGGCGGGCACTGACATGCCGAAGATGACAGGCGCACGCGAGATCGGCGTGAACTGTCGCGACGGCGGTTTCAAGGCGAATGGCTGAAGCTGGCCCCCAAGGATTCGAACCTTGACAAACAGATCCAGAGTCTGTCGTGCTACCATTACACTAGGGGCCAATGGGCGGTCTAATCTAATCGGCCCCCGCGACGTGTCAACTGCGATCCACTGATCGTCCGCGGCGGTTCATCGCCGTCGGCGGCGCCGGTGCGCCAGCGTTGTCAACATCGCGACGGCCCCCGCCGCCGGAAGCGCAAAGCCGACGCCGCAGAGATTGCCCGACAGCGCCAGGGCGAGCACGTCGCCCAGCGAGGTGTCCGGCGGCAGGACGAGACCCTCGGCGGTCGTGTCGGTCTGTTCCTCGATGCTTCCGGCGTTGCCGCTGGCCAGCGTGACGCAGCCGAGGACGACCGAATCCGGACAGCCGGTCGGCGGGGTCACGCGATACTTGAAGTTCGTCGTGCCGTTGAAGTCGAGAAACGGGATGAAGGCGTAGTCCAATTGCGTCGGACCGGTTTGCCTCAGGATGCCGCCGAGCGGAAAGGTGAAAACCGTTACGACGGAGCTTTCGGCTTCTTCGACGTCCAATCGGAACGAAATCGGCGTGTCCCGCGGCACGGCAATGAGCTGGTCGGTGACGATCGGACAATTGCGCTGGGCGAGGCCATCCTGTGCGACGGCGACGATGACGCACACAGCGAGCATCCCCGACGCGCCGCGCGTGGCAAGAGCGTTCATATCTCCCTCCCATCATGATGCAACGGTCGCTGCCGGACGTGGTTACGAAATCCCCATTCCCCCCGGCGGCTTTCCCCATTCAGTATAAGCGCGGGCCGCACTTTTTGCGCTTCATCCGACCGCCGACGGCGACGGATCGTGGCCTTCGAACGCCCGAAAACTCGGACGCGGGCGGTTTGGCCTCGATGCGTTGTTTATTAGCGGAAGTTCGCTCGAAAGCGCAACTGCCGTCCGTTCGATTTGCCCGACGATCAGGCGCTGGGCTCGTGTGGGGTCGGCGCTTCGGGCGCCGACTGGGGCGGATGGACCGGCTCGAGGGCCGGGTAGATCAACGGTCTGAGGCCGAACAGTTTGGTTTGGTAGATGATGCGCGCCGGACCGGCAGGAGTCGCGCCGGCGCGCACGACCCAGGTGCCCGACCAGAGGTCGTGAATCGCCTGCCGGCGCGCACTACGGCGACAGGGCAGATAGGCCAGGCCGAAGAAGAGCACAAATGGGATCGCCAGCAAGAATCTCCGCCAGACGGCGCGGCCGCGCGGCGGTTGCCCGGCGGCGTCGACGAGACGTTGGCGCGTCAATCGATATCCGAGGGTACCGCCCGGCAGCCGCCACAGGGCGACGTGATAGGCGACGCCGACGGCGAGCCAGCCGAGCAGGACCGGCGATTGCACCGGCCGGAGATACTCCCTGACGCGCCGTTGCTTCTCGGGCGAGGTGGCCATGCGCCGGACATCGGCCGGCACGACGGCCAGGCCTGCGACCGCCGAGAGTCCGGCGAGTAGAAGAACGACGACGGCGAGATCGGTAACGGCCGCCGCCAGTCGCCGCGGCGTCCCGGCGTAATCATCGGCATGAAAAACGACGGCTTCGGGAGTTTCCGACATCGCCCGGTCAGTATAGGTTCGTGGCCCCGGCGGTCCAGCGGCGCGGCGGGCTCAAAGCGGCCGTCGCCGATCGGCCCCGCCGCGTTGAATCGATGCGCCCGATCATGCTAGAATTCATGCGACGCCGACGGCGGCCAGCGGCGCGGGGCCGCCGTGGGAGGGATCCAACTGACACGGTTCATGCGACGGTTGGTTGTGTTCATCACGGGGATCGTCGTGCTCTCGATCTGCGGCGAGGCGTGCGCCTGGGGTCCGGCCACGCACGTCATGCTCGCGACGAATATTCTGCAACATCTCTGGATGCTCCCGGCCGGCATCGCGGCGGTCATCGTCCGCCACCGCAAGCACTTCGTGTACGGCAACGTGGCGACCGACACGGTCTTCGCCAAGAAGATGAGCAAGGTCAAGCAGGTCTGCCATCGGTGGGACACCGGATTCTCGCTTTTGGAAAAGGCCGAAACCGACGCGGGCCGAGCGTTCGCCTACGGCTATCTCGCCCACCTGGCGGCGGACACCATCGCGCACAACAAGTTTTTGCCGCGGCAGATGGCGGTCAGCCGCTCGACGATTTCGTTCGGACACCTGTACTGGGAAATCCGGGCCGATTCATGCGTCGGGCAGCACTATTGGCGGCAACTTCGCCGATCTCTGCGCGGGTGCTACCCCGAGCCGGAGGTGCTGCTGGCGGCGCACCTGCGCAAGACCATCCTCTCGTATCGCACGAATCGCGTCCTATTCAAGCAGATGAATCTGCTGGCGTCGGAATCGGCGTGGCGTCGGTCGGTCGAGTTCTGGCAGCGGCTGTCGCGGTTTTCGCTGGACCCGACGATGCTCTCGGGCTACCACGACGAATCGATCGACCGGGCCACCGACGTGCTCGCCAGGGCGCGGCAGTCGTCGGTCCTCGACGAAGACCCCAATGGGAACTTCTCGCTCGCTTATGCCCGGGCCCAGCGGCGGCAGCTACGACAAATGAAGCGGGCCGGCGTTCCCCACGCCCAGATCATTCGCGAGGCGGCCATCGGTCATGCCCCCGATTCGCGGGACCAGACCGATGCCGGGCAGAAGGCCCGGACGGTGGTCCCGGTCAGTTGACGGCGCTTGCCGAATTGAATCGACGGCGCGGGTTGCCGGCTTGCGATGGCGGGGCTCGTCGAAACAGAAAAGAAGACGACCGCCGCGTCCTTTCGAACGGGGCGGTCGTCATCAAGATCTTCAAGTCAGTGCGTGCCGCACCTCGATATCGAGGCCGATTACGGCGCCTGGCTGACCTGGATGGTGTAGGTCGGAGCAGGCGGACCGGCGCCGCCGCAGTTGCAGACCACGATGAAATGCAGGCCGGTGCTGGTCGGGGAGAAACTGGCCATCGCGGTGTTGGTCGTCGGTGTCGCACCGCTGTTGGCCACCTGCACGCCAAGGATGGTGCGAATCTGGATCTGGGGGCGGCTGGTCGTCGTCGCGCCAACCGCGGTGGCAGTGACGACAGGTCCGACGGCCGTCGGGTTGAAGGTGTCAATGAACACGCCCGTGGCCCCCGTGCACGGCGTCACGGTGATGCCGCAGGCGCCGCCGGTTGGTGCGACGGTGCTTTGCAGGAGAATGGTGTCCCCCGGTGGCGGCGGCGGTGGCGGAGGCGGGTCCATTGGACAATTTCCCGCCAGCAGCAGCGGCGCGCAAAACGCCAATCCGACGATGCGCAGCATTCTCGATCTCGTCATCTTACTCATCATGCTCAGAGACTCCTTAAGTTGCCCACGAACTCGAAATCAAACCCAGTTCGTCCCAACGTGAGACGAACTCGTTTTTCATCTCGGTCCACCGTGGCTCGGCATTGGACCGCGTCCTCGCCGAGGTCTACTCCTCGATCGCGTGGAACAAGTGCGGGATTCTGCCAATTGGGCGATGGCTAGTCAACTGTCAATTCGGTGTTTATGCGTTCAGCCGGGGGAAATGTCGATGCCAATCATGGTTTTGGTTCACGCTGCGTGAAGATGGGTAGTTTGCATAAAATGGGGGCATCAACGTGTCGAACTCGGCCAACTGATCACGTCGGCTCGTTTGGCGCCAGGGAGTCGGCCGAGGGGCCGGAAGGCCGGCGGGGCGGCGTCAATGTCAAACGTGGGTCAGCCGCTCGAAGCCGAGCTTGTCGAAGGGCCGGGCGACGGTGATGGGATATTCGCCGGAGAAACACGCCGTGCAATAGTGCCCGCCATGATGCGCCGCGCATCGCAACATCCCCTCGATCGACAGGTATGAAAGGGAGTCCACTTCGAGGAATTGGCGGATTTGCTCGACGGTTCGATCGGTGGCGACCAGCTCCCGCATATCGGGAAAGTCGATGCCGTAGTAACAGGGATGGCGTATCGGCGGGCTGGCCACGCGCAAATGAATCTCGCGGGCGCCGGCCCGGCGCAGGGCGCCCATTTTTCCACGGGTCGTCGTCCCGCGCACGACGGAATCCTCGACGACGATCAACCGGCGGCCGCGCACGACCTCGCGGATCACGTTGAGCTTCATCTTCACCGTCAGGTCGCGCTGCTTCTGGGTCGGCAGGATGAAGCTGCGCCCGGCGAAGTGATGGGTCGTGAACCCGCGCTCGTTGGGCAGGCCGCTCTCGGTGCTGTAGCCGATCGCCGCGCAGCGGGCGCAGTTCGGCACCGGGATCACGAGATCGGCGTCGGCCGGGGCCTCGCGGGCCAATTGCCGCCCCAGGGCCACGCGAAAGGCATGCACGTTCTGCCCGAATATGTCACTCGACGGATCGGCGAAATACACCTGTTCAAAGATGCAATGGGCCGGCCGCGCCGCATCGACGGGCAGGAACCGCCGGCTGGACAGGCCGCCTGCGTCCAGGGTCACGATCTCGCCCGGGGCCACGTCGCGCACGAATTCCGCGTCGACGATGTCCAGGGCGCACGTCTCGCTGGCGACGACGAACTGTCCGTCTGGGAGCTTGCCGATGCAGAGCGGGCGAAGACCGAAGGCGTCGCGCGTCGCCTCGATACGATCGGAAAAGATGAACAAGAGGCAAAAGGCGCCTTCGAGTTCGCGAAGAACCGCGGCGGTCGGGTCGGCCGACTCGGCGTACTCGGGACGCGCGAGCAGGTGGAGGATCACTTCGGTGTCGCCGGACGTCTGAAAGATGGCGCCCTGTTGTTCGAGGCGTCGGCGCAGGTGCGCGGCGTTGGTCAGGTTGCCGTTGTGGGCGACGGCCACCTGTCCGCCTCTGTGCCGGACCAGCAGCGGCTGGCTGTTCATCTCGCTGCACGAGCCGGTCGTGGAATAACGGACGTGGCCGACGGCCGCGTGGCCCGCGATCTGTTGCATCGCATCCGGCGTGAAGACCTGGGTGACGAGCCCCAGACCGACGTGGCGACGAATCACGCCGTCGTGGACGGCGCAGATTCCCGCGGACTCCTGCCCCCGATGTTGCTGCGCGTAAATGCCGAGGTAGGCGAGTTCGACGGCATCCGTTCTGCCGAAGACGCCGAACAGACCGCATGAATGTTTGGCGTCCAACGCTCGCTCCTTGATGTCCGACGCCACCTGCGATGCGGCCCGGCGCAAGTCCGTCGATTCTTCACCGACCATCATGAGAATAGGCGCTGAGGACGCTCACGGCAAAGTCGCGGTTTACGCGCGCCGGGCCGACAGCTATCATCCGATGAAGCGGACAGGTTCTTACCCCTACAGGAATTGCAGAATGACGGGCCACTCCGCCGAGAGCGCGACAAGGGAGAGCGCGACCGATGCGGCCGCGAACGCCGCGGACGCGCCGTTTCTGGCGCGCGTCGTCGTCACGGGCGCCTCCGGGTTCGTCGGCACAGCGGTCGTGCGCGAACTGGTGGCCCGCGGCCATAAGGCCGTGTGCCTGGTACGAAACCGTGAAAAGCTCGCCGTGCGAACCGATCAGCTCGCCGCCGACCGATACGAAATCGTCGAAGGCGACCTGTTCGACGACGAGGCCCTCCAGGCGGCGGTGGTCGGCGCCGAGGCGTGCATTCATCTGGCGGGGGTCATCTTCCAGCGTCGCTGGGCGGGGCAGACGTTTCGGCGCGTTCACGTCGAGGCGACGCGGCGCGTGCTCGATGCGTGTCAGGCCGCCGGCGTACGACGCATCGCGCACATGTCCGCGCTGGGCGCGCGGCCCGACGCGGTGAGCCGGTATCACCGCACCAAGTTTGAGGCCGAAGGGCTCGTCCGAAGCGGCGGCCTGGACTGGACGATCTTTCGCCCCAGCATCATCCACGGTCCGTACGGCGAATTCATGAGACTGATGAAGACCTTTGTCGCCGAGGCGTGGGTGCCGGCGCTGGGCGTGCTTCCTTCGCCGATCCCGGTCATCCCCTGCTTCGGCGACGGCATGAACAAGTTGCAGCCGATCGACGTCACGGATGTGGCCCACTGCATGGTCGCGTCGCTGTCGATGCCCACAACCATCGGCCGGGTCTTTGCGTGCGGCGGGCCGAAGGCGATCACATGGCGGGATCTGTATCGTATCTGCCGCGAGAAGATTCCCGGCGCCAAGTCGTGGAAGCCCGTCGTGGGGCTGCCGGTCTGGTTGGCCAAGGCCCTGGCCCTCTCGCCGGCGATGTTGTTGCCAATCTTGCCCGGCTACATGCGGTTCAATGTCGATCAGGTGCAGATGTCTCAGGAAGACTCCGTTTGCGACACGGCCCCGCTGGAGCAAGCGTTCGGCATCCGCCTGCGCGACTTCGAGACGGAGCTGGCCCGCTACGCGCCCCTGATCCCAGGTGGATGACCGATAGTTTCTTGATTCGATCTCCATAGGACGGCGACGCGATGGAGGGGGTCGGTCACTTTCCGAATTCAATTAACCCCTTGGACGCTACCGGCGACGTGATCCCGCGCGATAAGGATTATCGGGTCAATCGCCGTGTTCCTATATGGCGCCGAAGCGATGGCGCAGCCATCCAACGGCGACATCAGCGCCTGCGGCCGCATTGAGTTCATAGCGTCCCGCACGGTACAATGCGCATCGCACGCCTCACCGGCGGCGCAAGATCGTCGCAGGTATCATGGCGACCGATTGCCGCAGCCATCAGACCCGGGGATGGGGGATTCGACCCGTTGAGAGGATAGATCATGTTGAGAACGAAATATGACGCGGCGCCTCGATTGTTGCTGTCACTGGCGGCCTTGCTGGCCGTCGCGGCCTGGGGAGCCCTATTAGTCGCCGAAGACGTCATGACTCCCGCCACGCCGATGATATTGGGCAACGGAATCGACGACTGCAACTCGAACGGCACGCCCGACGAGTTCGAGCCGGATTGCGACAGCAACGGCACGCCGGACGATTGCGAGCTTGATTGTAACTTCAACGGTACCGCCGATGTCTGTGAAATCATCTTCAGCAAGGGGAATATCGACTGCGACGACGACGGCACACTCGATGAATGCGAGCTTGATTGTGATTTCAACGGAACGCCCGATGAGTGCGAATTCATCACCGTGGAGGGCACTGAAGATTGCAACGACAACGGTACGCCCGACGGGTGTGAACCGGATTGCGACAGCGACGGGACGCCGGACGACTGCGAAGAGGACTGCGATCAGGACGGCACGCCGGACGACTGCGAAGAGGACTGCGACGGCAACGGAACCGCCGACGTCTGCGAAATATCATTCAGCAAGGGCCTCTTGGATTGCAACAGCAACGGTACGCTCGACATCTGCGAGGGGGACTGCGACGAAGACGGCTCGCCTGACGTCTGCGAACTGCTGACGAGCGACGGTGCGCTCGATTGCGACAGTAACGGCACGCTTGACGCCTGCGATCCGGATTGCGACAGCGACGGTACGCCGGATGACTGCGAGCCGGATTGCGACGATGACGGGACGCCGGACGATTGCGAGGTTGATTGCAACGACAACGGCATATCGGACGACTGCGAGGTCGCCGACGGCACGTCGCCGGACGCCAACTCCAACGGCGTTCCCGACGAGTGCGAGCCGGTCGAGCCGGTCGAGCCGCCGGTGCCGCAACCGTGCACGGGTCCGCAGTCAGGGCTGAGTCTCTTGTTCAGTTTCATATTCCGTGCGCCGGTCTGCGGAATGGGGTGCCCCCTGATGATCACGGCCTGTTGTGCCGGACTCCTGACGCTTCGCAGGGCGCGTCGGCGCGGTTCACACCGCCGAAAGCGATGAATCGGCTGGACATCAGGAGCTTGCACTGACAGCGCACGACGGCGAAATCGCGCGGGGCATTGCCTCAGTTTCGCGGCGCGAGTAAAATGCGACCCGTCCTCGCGAACGATTCGCAGCATCGACGAGCCGCCCGTTGGTCCGGTGCCGCCGCTTGATTCTGTCGGGTGCAAGATGAATCCCCGCTCGGTGGTATGCAGCGTCGGCGACGACCGCGACGACTGTCCAGTCGACGCCGCCAACGACGCGGACGGCGACGGCGTTTGCGGTGACGTCGATCCGTGCCCGTTGGACAACCCCGACGATACCGACGGCGACGGCGTCTGCGACAGCGCCGATCAATGCCCCGAATCCGACGACACGCTCGACGCCGATGGCAACGGCACGCCGGATTGTTGGGAGCCGCCGCCGGCCCCGCAACCGACGGGCGGTTGCTGCGCGCCGGGGGTTTTTCCGATGGTCGGCTTGTTTACGCCCATCGTGCTTCTCGGCAGGAGCTCGCCCTCCCGATGGTTCGAAGACACTGCTCAGAGCCCGGTGGCGCCCGCGGGCGGTGCCGCGGCGTGGCAAGCGGCGAAAGATAAACTGACAACGTGTGCGGCGCGCCGCGATTGAGCAAGTCAGGTGCGCACGCCGGAGAGCTGATCATGACAATGCGATTGAGTGGACCTGGGGCAGGATACGGCCGGTTATGGGTCTTGATCTGTCTGACGATTCTCGCCGGCGCCGACCGGGCACACGCGATGGGTTACATCGTGACCCGAATCGCGGATAACTCTGAGAAGTTCACGACTTTCGTCGAGCCCGGCGGTGTGGCGGGCGTGACCATCAACGAGGCCGGAACGGTGGCGTTTTATGCCCGAGTGACCGGAGGGGCGGGCATATTCTCCGGCAGCGGCGGCCCCACCACGACGATCGCCGGCACCAGCGGCCCCTACAATCGATTCACGCGCGACGGGTTCATGATCCCTTTGGTCGACCAGACCATTCCGGCGATCAACGACGCGGGCCGCGTGACGTTTTTCGCACAACTGGATGGGGGCGGAACAGGTATCTTCTCCGTCCTGGGCGGCGCCACGGCGACCATTGCCCAGTCGTCCGGACCATTCAGCAGTTTCAGCGTCAATCCATCGATCAACGGCGGCGGGACCGTCGCGTTCATCGGAATCCTCGACAGCAGCCCGCAGGGCGTCTTTACCGGCAGCGGCGGTGGAACCACCACCATCGCCGACACTTCCGGGTCCTTTCAATCGTTCGGCGCTAATGCAACCATCCCGGCGATCAATGATGCCGGCCAGACGGCGTTCATCGCCACACAGGACGGCGGCGCAGGATCCGGCATCTTCAGGAGTACGGGCGGACTGCCGACGACGATCGCCCACTCGACCGCTCAGTTTCAGTTCTTCGGCTCTGCGCCATCGATCAACAATTCGGGCGTTGTCGCTTTTTCCGCAACACTCGACAATGCGACAATCGGCATCTTCACGGGCAGCGGCGGCCCGACAGCGACCTATGTCGACTCCACCGGGGGATTCCAGTCATTCGGGTCCCCCGCCATCAACGACGCCGGTACGGTCGCCTTCCTGGGCGTACTCGATGGCGCCAACGGCGTCGGGATATTCACCGGTCCGAACACCATCCTTCACAAGGTGATCAAGACCGGCGACGCGCTCGACGACTCAACTGTCACCGGCATCCTGAGCTTTCTCCGGATCGGCATCAACGAACACGGCCAGATCGCCTTTGCGGTCGTCCTCATGGACGGTCGCCAGGGCATCTTTCGCGCCGATCCCGACTTCGACAACGACGACGTAGCCGACGTCATCGACAACTGCCCGGACATGGACAATCCGGGCCAGGAAGACGCCGACGGCGACGGTATCGGCGACGACTGCGACGCCTGTCCCAACGATCCGGACAATGATGCGGACGGCGACGGCGTCTGCGGCGACGTGGACAATTGCCCGGCGGTCGCCAATGCCAATCAGGCCGATGGCGACGGCGACGGCCTCGGCGATGCCTGCGACATTTGCAATGGAAACGACGCCACGGGCGACACGGACGGCGACGGCGTCTGTGACGCCGTCGATGAATGCCCCGGCGCCGACGACGCGCTTGACGCCAACGGCAACGGCACGCCCGATTGCCTGGAGGCGCCGCCGGCGCCGCAGGACAATCCCGGCGGCTGCTGCGCCCCGGGCGTGTTTCCGATGGTGGGATTGATCGTGCCCCTGCTGCTGACCGGTTGGAAACTGCGGTATCGGTCGCGACATCACCGAGGCAGGCGAATCAACGGCGATAGCGATTAGTGCGTCGTGTCGTCTTATCGATGGACGAGATTCATACCGCACCGAATCAACCGAATCGGAGGCATCCGAATGCACGATTGTCGACATTGCTTACTCACGGCTGTCCTGACGATTGGCGCTGCCATGTCGCCGGCGGCGGCCGCCGCGCCGACCCGAACGGCGGCCCTGTCAGGGCAACAGCCCCCGGGCACCACCGCCGGCGTGCAATTCCTTTCGTTCGACGCGCCGGCCGTTGACGCCGGGGGTAGGACGGAGTTCCGTGCCACTCTGACCGGTCCGGCGGTAAGCGGCGCCAATGACACTGGACTCTGGTCGGAAGGGTCGGGCGCTCAATCGCGCATCGCGCGGGAAGGCGACAATGCTCCGGGCACGCCCCCGGGGACCGACTTCTCATTCTTCTCGATCGCCGCATTCAATTCCGCCGGGCGAACGGCATTCTTCAGTGGCCTGACCGGCCCCCTCGTGGACATGACCAACGACCAGGGTATCTGGTCGGATCGCGCGGGCCCCGTGGCGCTAGTCGCGCGGGCGGGAGATCAGGCGCCCGGCGTGCCGGCCGGCGTGAACTTCGCCGGCTTTAGCAGGCCGGTGCTCGACGGCGCCGGCCGCGCCGCATTCTGGGCCATGTTCACCGGCGTCGGCGTTGATCCGACAAACGACGAAGGCATCTACGCCGAACGTGCGGGAGTGCTCACGTTGATCGCCCGCGAGGGTGATCAGGCCCCCGATACGCCGGCGGGCGTAAACTTTGACACACCGGGAAACCCCCTGATCAACGGCCTTGGGGAAATCGCGCTGCAAGCGTCCCTGACTGGTATGGGCATAAACGGCACGAACAATCATGGTGTGTGGGTAGAGGACGCCGGCGTCCTGTCGCTGGTCGCACGGTCGGGGAATCCCGCGCCCGGTGTGGCGCCGGACGTCAGCTTTGCCGGGTTCGCCGGCGTAACGCTGAACAACGCGGGTCAGTCCGCATTTCTCGGCGTATTGACCGGCATGGGCGTGGATTCAACCAATGATGCCGGCATCTGGTCCGAGGGGCCGGGCGCGCTGACATTGATCGCTCGCGAGGGAAGCCCAGCCGCCGGCACAGCGGTAGACGTCAACTTCTCAAGCTTCTTTTCTCCGTTCCTCAATGGCGCCGGACGGACGGCCTTTCGCGCGACGCTGACCGGAATGGACGTTGGCGCTTCCAACGACCGGGGGCTCTGGTCCGAAGGCCCGGGCGTCTTGACGCTGATCGCGCGCAAAGGCGCCCAGGCGCCGGGAACGCCGGCAGGCGTGAGCTTCAGCAACTTTGACGATTCGGTGCTCAACGGGGCGGGACAAATTGCGTTTTACGCGACACTGACCGGCCCGGGCGTGACGGCGGCCAATGACGAGGGGATCTGGGCGCAGGATTCCAACGGCGTGCTGCAACTGATCGTTCGAGATGGCGAACAGATTGAGGTGGCGCAGGGCGATTTTCGAACGGTATCGAGTCTCAATCTGGGACCGCTCACCGGAGGAGAGAACGGCCTTCCGACATGGCTCAACGACGCAAGGCAGATCGCCTTTAGCGCCGTATTTGACGACGCCTCGGAGGGCGTCTTCGTCACGATCGGTCCCGACGCCGACGCGGACGGCGTCAACGATGCATTCGATAATTGCCCGACCGCTGAAAATGCCATCCAGGCAGACGGCGATGGCGATGGCATGGGAGACGCATGCGACAACTGCCCGGCGGCTGCCAATCCCGGCCAGGCAGATGCCGATGGCGACGGCGTCGGCAATGGTTGTGATAACTGCCCCAATTCAACAAATGCCAATCAAGCCGACGCGGACGGCGACGGCCTCGGCGATACCTGCGACGGCTGTCCGGGCGATGCGTTGAAAACTGCGCCGGGCGATTGCGGCTGCGGCAATCCCGACACGGACACCGACGGCGACGGCGTCGCCGATTGCAACGACCAGTGCCCGGACGCGGATGATATGCTGGACGCCGACGGCGACGGCACGCCGGACTGTCTGGAGCCGCCGCCTGCCCCGCAACCGACGGGCGGGTGCTGCGCGCCGGGCGTCTTCCCGACCGTCGGATTCTTCACGCCGATCGTACTCCATAGATGGAAACGCCGACGACGAAGGGGTTAGGTCCCAGAAATACGGTGCTCCTCGTTTTTCCGCGCGCGATCGGCGTTTCCATGCTCCTGATAGGCGAATGCGCCACCGCTCTCCTTCCCAGGGCCTATGCCGTTCGCATAAGATGGTAGACGTCCGCGACATCCCCTGAGCCGCCCTGCCTTTCTGCTGCGTCGGCCGAGATGACGAGTCGGCGCTTGGGGTCGCATCCGGAGGAATTCGAAAAATGTAATCGTTGCGAGCCGTTGGTTCGTTACGAGGGAGCGGTATGCGCGCGCCGCCGAAGGTGCTCCCGACCCTGGGATTGTTCATGTTCATGTTGTAATTCGCGTTAACGGGGCGTCGGCTTCGTCGTCAAAGTTGCCGGGGGCCGCTTCAGTGATCCGGCCATCTCCGCCCGTGACTGATCAGATGCGTTCTTCACGAGGCAGGTCGAACGCAATGTGCAAAAGGAAGAGGGTTATAGACGTGAACATCCACTGCCGCACCAGGACGTCGCAATTCGTCGTCGTGCTGGTATTCTGCTCGGCGATCCCTGCCCACCCGGCACGGGCCACGTCGCCTCCGATCCCCGGGTGCCCGGGCATTCATTCAACCTTTACGAAGGACATTCCCCTCGCCATCAGCAGCACCGGCACCCCTGTGATTCAAAGCTCGATCCTGGTCTCGGGACTCGACCCGATCATCTGGGATATCGACCTTCAGACGTTTCTCACCCATACGGCCAACGGTGAATTGAGCATGCGGCTGACCTCGCCGGCGGGCACGGTGGTGACGCTCACCTCCGGCAATGGCGGTCAACTCGCCAACGTCTTTAACGGCACCGTTTGGGACGACGACGCCGACCCGGGGGGACAGGTCCCCTACGTCACCAACAACGGTCTGGCGACGGATCACGCTTACGTCGCCTTCACGGTGGCGACGCCGCTCGTTCCGGAAGAGGCGATGGGGGCATTCAATGGTGAAGACCCGAATGGAGTATGGAACCTGACCATCAGCGACAGCGTCAATGGGAACGGCGGAAGTCTGGACAGTTGGTCGCTGACGATCGCGGCGATTTCGCTTCCCGCCAGAGGACTCGTCGGAGTCGGCGCCGGAAACCCAACGGACGTCGTGATCCCCGAGATAGGGGTCGCGACGACTACCCGTGAGATTATGAATTTTGACGGACAGATTTGCTCATTCAATGTATTTACCGAAATCATTCATGCCCGCCCGAGCGATCTGGACATCACCGTGACGTCGCCCGCCGGCACCGTCGTCACGCTGACGACGGACAATGGGGGCGCCAACAGCAACGTGTTCGACGGCACTCTATGGAATGACGACGCGGGAACGATGAATCCGCCGGGAGCCGTGACCGACAACGTGTTCGCGAACATGGTGGTGGAGACTCCCCTTGTGCCGGAAGAAGCGATGGCGGCGTTCATCGGCGAGAATCCAAACGGCACCTGGACGCTCACCGTCTCCGACGACCAGGCCGGTATCGGCGGTCTCATCGATAACTGGTCAATCGGCTTTCTGACGTGCGATTTTCCCGACAGCGATGGCGACGGTCTGGCTGATCCCTGCGATCCACTTCCCGGCCTGGGCGGCCCCGACAACTTCGGTTATCGATATACCGATTCCAATACGCCGGGCGGACCCCCGTATCAATTCATCGATATCAGCGCCACCGGCACCGAGATTCTCCCCTTCAACAACGGAACCGTGGCCGGCCCCTTGCCCATCGGGTTCGGGTTCGAGTTTTACGGGGCGCCGTTTACCAACGCCTACCTGGACGACAACGGCTGGTTGCACCTGGGAGACGTCGCGCCGGCCAGCGATCAGTCCAATGATTGCCCGTTGCCGAGCACCACCGGCGTAAGCAACATGATCGCCGGTCTCTGGGACGCACTGAGCCCGACGGATGCGATGCCCAAGGGCCGCGCCTTCTTCCAGTCGTTCGGCGCCGGGAATTGCCCCTACAACGATTATCCCGGCGCGTGCTTCGTCGCCGAGTGGCTTGATACCTATCGCGACCTGAGTGGCGGTGACGACGTAACGTTTGAAATCGTTCTCCTGGATAACGGCGACATCCTGGTTCAAATCCTCGACGCCGGCGCCATGCATGGTTTCAGCGCCACCTCGGGAATTGAAAACGCACTTGAGAACGACGGGCTGACTTACGACCCGGACCGCGGCGGCGGCTTGCGGTGTAATGACGCGGGCCACCTCACAGACAATCTGGCGATCCTCTACTACATCGATTCGCTGGACAGCGACGGCATCGCCGGCTCGATCGACAACTGCCCGCTTGTCTTCAACGCCGACCAGGCCGACGCCGACGGCGACGCGATCGGCGACCCGTGCGATATCTGCGACGGCGACGACGCATCCGGCGACGCGGACGGCGACGGCGTCTGCGGCGACGTGGACAATTGCCCGGCGGTCGCCAATGCCGATCAGGCCGATGCCGACTCCGATGGCGTCGGAGATGCCTGCGACGGCTGCCCGAATGACGGCGACAAGACCGCGCCGGGGGCGTGCGGCTGCGGCGTGGCCGACACCGACGCCGACGGTAACGGCACCGCCGATTGCCTCGACCTGCCGCCCGCACCGCCGCCACAGCAAAACACCGGCTGCTGCGCCCCGGGCGTCTTCCCGATGGTTGGATTGTTTACGCCGCTCGTGCTCCTTGGCTGGAAGCGCCGCCGGCGCGTTGGCCGACAACCACTGAGCGTAAGAAGGAGAAGTCCATAATGACGAAGAATTGTTTGGCAATCGTTACTTATTGGGCCGCTGTTGTCGCCCTCCTTGGCACACCGGCCCATGGTCAGGCGATCGGGACGAACTGCGCGGTTCCCGCCCTGGCCATTCCTGATGCCGATCCATTAGGGGTGAGCAGCACGATCAACTTGACCACGCACGGCACGCTCCAGGACCTCAACGTCAAGGTCAACATAACCCACACCTTTGACTTCGACCTGCAATTGAAGCTCAAGCGCGGCGGCATAACCGTCTTACTTTGCGCCAACCGCGGTGGCGCCGGCGACAATTTCAACGACACGATCTTCGACGATGAGGCGGCGACGGCCATCTCCGCGGGCATGGCGCCCTTCGCCGGCAGCTTTCGCCCCGAAGAGCCCCTCTCGGTATTCGACGGCCAGGACGTCTTTGGAAATTGGACGCTGAACATCGCTGATACAGCTGGAGACGACACCGGGACGCTCAACTCCTGGTGCTTGATCCACACGACCGTGGACACCGACGCCGATGGCGTGCCCAACCTCTCGGATAACTGCCCGAACGCCAACCCCGGCCAGGAGAATGCCGACGGCGATGCGTTTGGCGACGCCTGCGATCCCCTCCCGACCGTCGCCAACGACCAATTCGGCCATCGGTTCATCGATTCCAATGCGCCGCACGGCCCGCCGTTTCAGTTCATCGATATCAGCGCCACGGGCGCCGAAATCCTCCCCTTCAACAACGGCACGGTCGCCGGGCCGCTGGCCATCGGGTTTCCCTTTAATTTCTACGGTGCGGATTTCACCAACGCCTTCCTGGACGACAACGGCTGGCTGCACCTGGGCGATGTTGCGCCGCCCAGCGATCAAACCAACGACTGCGCGCTGCCCAGCACGACGGGCGTCAACAACATGATTGCCGGCCTGTGGGATGCGCTCAACCCGATAGAGGCCGGGCCCAACGGCCGGGCCTTTCATCAATCGTTTCCCACCGGGGCCAGTCCCTACAACGACTACCCCGGGGCCTGTTTCATCGCCGAGTGGCTGAATACCTATCGCGACACGGGCGGAGGAATCAGCAGACTCACGTTTGAAATTGTCCTACTCGACAATGGCGACATCCTGGTTCAGATCCTGGACGCCAGCGACCAACTGGGCACGAGTTCCACGACCGGGATCGAGAACTTTCTGGAAGACGACGGACTGGCCTATGACCCGGACGGCGGCGGGCCGTTGGGATGCAATGTCGGAACACATATCACCGACAACTTGTCGATCATGTTTTTCGTTGATCCGCTGGATGACGACGGGATTCCCGGCTCGATCGACAATTGCCCGAATACGGCCAATCCCGACCAGGCGGACGGCGACTCCGACGGCGTCGGCGACGCCTGCGACAACTGCCCGAACCTCACGAACGCCGATCAGGCCGATGCCGACTCCGATGGCGTCGGCGACGCCTGCGACGGCTGCCCGAATGACGGCGACAAGACCGCGCCGGGCGCCTGCGGCTGCGGCGTGGCCGACACCGACGCCGACGGTAACGGCACCGCCGATTGCCTCGACCTGCCGCCCGCACCGCCGCCTCAGCAAAACACCGGCTGCTGCGCCCCGGGCGTGTTTCCAACGGTCGGATTCTTCACGCCGCTCGTGCTCCTCGGCTGGAAGCGCCGCCGGAGATAGTTACAAGGATCAAACGAGTCGTCGGGCGCGTCGAGTTGTTGCGACGCGAGCGACGACGAAACAGTGAAAGGAGCATCAGATGTCCACAGGGCCAAGACATGCCTCGAATCGAAGTCGATGTGCGCGCTCGAGCGCCCCGCCTGACGTGGCGGTTGTCCTTGCGCTCTTCGTGACGCTGGTTCCGGCAGCGATTGCGAGAGGACAGGCGGCCGTGTTGAGCTTCACCGACGGTACTCAGTTCGCCAGCTTTGACAGCAACGGCGACACCCTCGGCTGGTACTTCAACCCCGGCGAGCCGGTGATCGTCACGCATATGGGCTTCTGGGATGCCGATCAGGACGGGCTTGCGGGCCTGCACGCGGTCGGCATCTGGGACGAAGATTCACAGATGCTTCTGGCATCGGTCATCGTCAAGGCCGGCACCGACAGCCCCCTCACCGGCGAGTGGCGTTATGAGCCGATTGCCCCCCTGCCGCTTGCCGCCGGCAACAAATACGTCATCGGCGCGTACTACAACCCTGGCGCACCCGTGGATAATTACATTGCGAACGTCACGTCGGTCGCCACCTCGCCCGAAGTCGTCCTGACTGCGAGCGCCAGGGACGAATTGGCAGGCGACCCGAACCCATTTACCTTTCCCAACGTCAAGGGCGCAGCCAACGGGCGATTCGGCCCGAACTTTCTCTTCATTCTCGATGCGGACGGCGATGCGGTCGCTGATGCCGACGACAACTGCCCTGAGGTCGCCAATCCCGCTCAGGAGGACGCGGACACCGACGACTTCGGCGACGCCTGCGACGACTGCCCGGACGATCCCGCCAAGACCGAACCCGGCGACTGCGGCTGCGGCATGGCCGACACCGACACCGACGGCGATTCGGTTCTCGACTGCGACGACCAGTGCGCCGACGCGGACGACACGCTCGACGCCAACGGCAACGGCACGCCCGACTGTCTGGAACCGCCGCCGCCCGGACCACAGGCCGATCCCGGCTGCTGCGCCCCGGGCGTGTTTCCGACGGTGGGACTTCTTACGCCGTTGGTGCTCGCCGGATGGAAGATGCGGCGGCGGCATGGCGCGCGAATACCTCCGCAGCGTGGCCTCGGTGGCGGCGGTCAGGCGCGCGGCGGCGATTGATCGGCGACGTTTTGCACATGTGAAAGTACGAGTCGGATCTCGTTGTACGGAACCTCACCGCCGAGCGCTTCGAAGATCGGCTTGAGGCGATTGCCATCGGATTGCCTCGCGGCGGCGGCGACGCGGGAATACGTCGCATCGTTGACCCAAGGGGCAATCGACGCGGGGCGCTCGCGCCGGACGTAGTCGTTCAGGTAGCCGGCCACGGTGCTCGGCGCCCGATCGAGCGCCGCGGCGACCTCGTCGATCGTGGCGCCGGCGGCGAACATCTTCGCGGCCTCGGCGCTGCCGGCGCTCTGTCGCCGCGCCGGGCGCGACGGCGCGGCCAGGGGCGGCGACGGGTTCTCCGCCACGCCCTGGGCGGCGCAATACTCGCGGATGCGGGCGACAAACCGCTTCCCGAACTCCGCCAGTTTCGCCTTACCCACGCCGTGCAATCTACGAAATCCGGCTTCGCTGTGCGGGCGGCGGCGGGCCATGTCACGCAGCGAGGCGTCTCCGAAAATGACGCACGGCGGAACCGCGCGATCGTCGGCGAAGCCCTTGCGCAATTGCCGCAGGGCCTCGAACAGGCCGCGATCGACGCCTTCCCATGAAATCTGGCTGCCGCGGGACTACCGCGTGACCGGCTGCGGCGCGCGGGGTAGCCGTACTTCGCGCCGCCCGCGCATCACCTCCCACGATGCGTCATTCAACGACAGCGTGCCGAAACCGTCGGCGCTGCGCGTCAGGTAACCGAGGTCGGCGAGCTGCCCGATAGTGGCCGTCAGCTCGCGCATCGGCATGTTCGGCAAGAGCCCGTAGGTGGACAGCGACTGGTGATTCCACTTGCGGATCATCTCCGTGTCGCCCCCGCGAAGAACCGCGGCGATGTGTCTGGGCCCGAATCGCTCGCCGGTCCGGGCCACGCAGGAGAGTATCTTCTGAGCCAGTTCGGTGGCCTCGACCATGTCGCCGACCTCGCCCAGGCACACGTCGCAGGCGTCGCATCGGGGCCTTTCATAGCGCTGGCCGAAATACTCGACGAGCCGTCGGTGGCGGCAGCCGACCGGCTGGCAGTACGATTGCAGGTGCTGCAACAATTCGATCTGGGCCCGGAAGTTCGCGTCGCCATCTTCCGAGCCCGAGTCCCCTGAAAGCAGTTTCTGCCAGCGGACGGGGTCGCCGGGCGAATAGAGCATGACGCATTCGGCCTCCAGCCCATCGCGCCCTGCCCGTCCGGCCTCCTGCTGGTAGTGCTCGATCGACTTGGGCATGGCGGCGTGGATGACGCAACGAACGTTGCTGCGATCGATGCCCATGCCGAAGGCGACGGTGGCCACGATGACGTTGATTTCCTCGCGGGCGAAGGCGTCCTGCGTGTGGCGACGTTCGGGCGGCGTCATGCCGGCGTGGTAGAACGCGGCCTTGACGCCGTCGGCCAGAAGATACGACGCCATCGCCTCGGTGTCCTTACGAGAAATGCAATAGACGATGACCGCTTCGCCCTCGTGGCGGCCGACGATGTCCCGCGTTTGTCCGTAGACGTCGTCACGCGGAATGACGCGAAAGGTCAGATTCGGCCGGTCGAAATCGCCAACGAGGATCGACGGATCGCGCAGGCCGAGATGCGACACGATGTCGCGGCGGACGCGGTCCGTGGCCGTCGCCGTGTAGGCGTGGACGCTCGCATCGGGAAATCGGCGCTTGAGCTGCGAGAGCTGCCGATACTCGGGGCGGAAGTCGTGCCCCCAGTGGCTGATGCAATGCGCCTCGTCGATCGCGAATGCTCGGACGTTAATCCGCCCCAGCGCATCCTGAAAGCCGTCGTGCATCAACCGCTCGGGGGCCACGAACAATAGACGATACTTTCCCGCCATCGCTTCGCGATAAGTCGTTCGCCGCTCTTCGTTTGCCATGCCGCTGTTCAGCGCCGCCGCCGGATAGCCGCACTGGCGAAGACCGTCGACCTGGTCCTTCATTAGCGAAATCAGCGGCGAGACGACGATGTCGGTCCGGTCGGCGACGATCGGCGGCACCTGGTAGCAAAGCGATTTGCCCCCGCCGGTGGGAAGGACCACCAGCGAGTCGCGATGATCGATGCCGGCGCGGATGGCCTCGGCCTGCAACGGGCGGAGTGTCTCGAATCCCCAGTATTTCTTGACGACCGCCCTGATCGCTTCGTCCGTTGACGAATTACGTGACACTGGCGCGGCCATCGACGATGTCACGCTTGACGCAGAAGGGTTCATGGCCAGCGGATCGTACAAAAACCTAATACCGGGCACAAGGGGGGCATCTGAAGACCGAATTGCTAAGTGCGCAAGAGTGGCGCCGTCAAGCTTGGCGTTTGAAGTGACGGAACAGCCGATGACATATGGCGCCCCAGACGGGCTTTCTCTTAGCGGGCGTGGGGGATACATTGGCGGCATTCGGCCTGACGTTCGTCTCCGAACCGGTGGAGCGAGCGAGGTATCAGTTTCGGCAATGGCGGCACGCAAAGTCGATGGACCGCCGCATCATCATGGATCAGAACCCGTCATGGACGACTCAATGAACATCGTCGAAATCTTCGTTCGCTGGATTCACATCAGCGCCGCCATCCTGGCGATCGGAACCGCCATCGTGACGCGATACGTTGTCCTGCCCCTGCTCTACGGCGTCGCCGAGGAGAGGCGGGTCGAAGTCAACGAGCGGATCCGCGCGACGCTGGCGAAGTTCGCCATGATTTCGATCGCCTTCCTGCTCATGTCGGGCCTGTACAACTACCTCGTCGTGCAGCGACCGTTGCACGCGGGTCAAGCGGCGTACCACGCGGTCATGGGCGTCAAGATCATGTTGGCCTTGTTGATGTTCTTCCTCTCCAGCGCGCTGACGGGAAAGTCCGAAGCCCTGGAAGGCATCCGCCGCAAGCGCAAGCGCTGGCTATCGATCAATATTTTCCTGGGGCTGGCCATCGTCGCGCTGGCGGGCGTCCTGCGGGCCATGCCGACGGTCGAGGCCGCCCCCGTGGCGAACTGAGTCACTGCTTGCGAATCCCGGGGGCCAAGCACTTCTCAGGCCCGCCCAGACCTAAAGCCCGGGGATCGATGGCGCGTCGTCCGTCATGCGCCGGCGGTCCCGCGTCCATTCGTCGCCGGCATATTGTCGTACGAATCGATCCGCCAGCGCCAATTCGTCCGATCGCCAGCGGTCTTCGATAAGCGACAATCTCAGCGCATCGGCGAACGCCGGCGCAAGCCGCGCGGCGGCCGGGTCAAAGTCCGACGGCCCCCCGAGCGACGCCCACGTGGCGACGGGCTGACAGGCGAATCGCGAATCCAATATGATCGAGCCGTGCTGTAGGATGGCGGTCGTCGTTCGCCGCTGTGCAGAGCCGGCGAGCTTGGCGACGCCCGACCCCCGATCGACGACGACGTCCATTCCATGTCGCCGGGCGAAGCAAAAGAACGGCCCGCGCCGCGACGGAGCGTCGCACGATTCGACGCCGTCGCTGAAGAAGCGGGCGCCCGATCCGACGGCGGCGATGACCGCGCGATGGGCGATGCGATAGAGCTCGTTGGGCCGGCCGGCGATCAAGGGGTGGTCGACGGGCAGCGTCAGCGAATAGGTGATCTCGAGATCGTGGAGGATGGCGCCGCCGCCGGTCGTGCGGCGAACGACGGGCAGGTCCGACGCGTCGCCCGCTTGCGCCGCGACGTCGGCAAGCTCCTGAAAATATCCGAGGGATATCGTCGGCGCGGACCACGCGTAAAAGCGAAGCACCGGCGTCCACAACGCGTCCGTGCAAGACGCCAGCAGGGCCTCGTCCCGCGCCATGTTGGCCGGGCCGTCGCAGGGGTCGTCGATAATCAAGCGTGCCGACATGGACGCTCATGGTATCACGCCTCGGCAGGAACCGGCGCGACGGTCTTCCACGCCGCGGGCACGCCCCGTATGTTCTCGGCGTGGCGATCATCTCGACGACGATGTGTTATCCCCATGCGGCGGCGCCGACGCAGGGCATCTTCGTTCGCCATCGGCTTCGCGAGATCGCACGGCACTTGCCGCTGGCCGTCGTCGCCCCGGTGCCGTGGTTTCCCATCCTGCGGCCGAAGCGCGTTCCATTCAAAGATTCGACCACGGAGAATCCGCCGGTATGGCGGCCGCGGATGTTCTGCATTCCGGGAGTTCGCAAGTCGGCTGACGATCTGCTGTATGCCGGGGCGCTGGCCCACGGAATTTCGGGAGCCGGACTCAAGGATAACGTTCAACTGCTGGACGCACATTTTGAATGGCCCGACGGCGCGGGGGCATTCGCGGTCGCGAAGGAGCTTCGCGTCCCGTTCGTCTGCACCCTTCGTGGCAAACTTGTCAGCCAGACAAAGTATCCCGACAGACGAAAGTCCATCATCAAAATGCTGACCGGGGCTGACGGCCTGATTGCGGTCTCACAATCATTGGCCGATCTGGCGCGCGAATTGGCCGGGCGCGATCTGAAGATGCACGTCATCCCCAACGGCGTCGACACCGAGAATTTCCGTCGCTTCGAAGACGGCCAGGCGCCGACTAAGCCATCGCAGGCGGCCCGCGAAGCGCTGGGCTGGGACCCCGGCGTTCGCTACGTCGTGTCGGTCGGCCACGTGCAGCGCCTGAAGGGTTGGCACCGGTTGATCGAGGCATGGCCCGCCGTGCGGCAACGATCCGGCGACGCTCGACTCGTTCTCGTCGGCGGCGGCGCGAGGGAACGTCGCTACGAGCGGGAGCTGCGCCGCAAGATTGAGATGCACCGATTAATCGGCGCGGTGCGGTTCACGGGGCGCGTCGAGCCCGATGACGTGGCCCGAATGCTAAACGCCGCGGACCTCTACGTTCAGGCCAGCCGGTCCGAGGGATGGTGCAACGCGATCGCCGAGGCGCTCGGCTGCGGCTGTCCTGTCGTGGCGACGAACGTCGGCGGCAATCGTGAACTCATCACGTCCGACGCGCTCGGCGCACTTGTCGAACTCGACGACCGCAACGCCCTGGTCGACGCGATCGTGCGCGGGCTGTCGCGCGAATGGAACCGGCGGCAGATCGCCCAGGCGGGCGGCCGCAGGGATTGGCAACAGGTCGGACTGGAATGCGCCGATGTATTGAGAGGCGTGATGAGCCGCGGCCGGCGAACCGCCGCTGGCGACAGCGCTGCCCGAGCATGATCGAAAACCGCAACATCATCTGCATCGCCAGCGACTGGTTCTACGATCCGACGAGCAAGCACCACGTCATGCGCATCCTGTCGCGGCGTAATCACGTCGTATGGGTGAACTACCACGGATCACGTCGCCCCGGCCTATCGTGGGCCGACGCCCGCGCGGCGCTGGGTCAACTGCGGCGGGTCATCCACGGCCCCCGCCGGGTCGCCGACAACATCACGGTCGTCACGCCGCTCGTCGTTCCCTTGCCGGGCAGCCGAACGGCGGCGGAGCTGAACAGGCGACTGCTGGTGCGCCAGATTCGCGAGGTCATCGGCGGCCTACCCCCGCGGCCGACGCAACTGTGGAGCTTCGCGCCGGACGTCGATTATCTCTGCGGGCAGTTCGGCGAAGAACTCATCGTCTACTATTGCGTTGACGACTTCGCCGAATTCTCCGGCTACGACGCGAGCGCCATCCGCGCGGCGGAATCCAGGTTGATCGATCGCGCCGATCTCGTCGTTACGACATCGATGACGATTTACGATGCCAAGCGCCGCATGTCACAAGAGACAATTCTCGTCCCGCACGGCGTCGACGTCGATCATTTTGCCAGGGCGACCGACCCGGCGACGACGGCGGCCGATGACCTCGCGGGCCTGCCGCGCCCTATTCTAGGATTCTGGGGACTGATCCAGGACTGGGTGGACGTCGATCTCCTCGCCGCGGTCGCCACGGACCGACCCGATGCGTCCGTCGTTCTCGTCGGCGAGCCGGCGACCGACGTGTCCGCACTTCGCGATCGGCCCAACGTGCACATCCTCGGAAGGCGGCCCTATGCGTCGCTCCCTTCGTTTGCCCGCGGATTCGACGTCGGCCTGATCCCCTTTCGGATCAACGCGCTGACCCGGGCCGCCAATCCCATCAAGCTGCGCGAGTATCTGGCGGCCGGGCTGCCCGTCGTCTCCACGCCGCTACCCGAAGTCGCGCGATACCGCGCCTGGGTCGAACTCGCGGCGACGCCCAGGCAATTCGTCGCGGCCTGTCGGCGGGTGATCGAGAATCGGTCATCGACGGCGGCGCGGGCGCGACAAGCGGCGGTGCAGGCCGAGACCTGGCAAGGTAAGGTCGAGGTGATTTGCAGGCATCTCGATTTGCCACGCGCGTCTCGGCGGACGAGAAGTTAAACGAAGCCCGGTCCGGTCTTGCTGGTTGGCATGGCCGTTATTGATGGTCGGCAGCACGACGTCGTTCGGGCCGCCAAAGGGCTTATCCGGACGGTCCTCCGGATGTGGAAGCCGTCCGAATAGCCCCGGAAGACGTTATCCATTCCGCTCCACGGAACTCCTGTTGATCGCACCAGTTAGAGCCCGGCATCGGCCGGCGTCCGCTGCTTCATCCGCGAATCTCGGCCCTTTGTTGTCCGGAGTAGCATGCGGTGATATGATGAAGGGAAATCGGCGCCCGTATCGAACTCACAGGGGCGGTTGAGTTGTTTCGCCAGGGTTGACCACCGCGCTACCATCATGAGGCCGGCGCACTCGACCCTTCCCGTGGTTTGATGGGGTCTCTCAGCGATCCGGGCGGTCCGGGCCAATGGGCCCCGACCGGACTGAAAGAAGCCAGCGCATCGGGTCGGTGAATCGGGCCGATGCATCACCGGGTCGATTGGGGAGGGAGCGGAATGATCGCGCGGAATCCATCCACTTCAAGGAGCCGGCCCCCGTCGTTGGCCGGCAAGCTGCTTTCGCGCGCCAATCCGTACACCTGGATGGACTCCATTCAATACATGCGCAATTTCGTCAAGGGGTCGAAGCGCCGGCAGGGCTGGTTTCTCGAGAATCTGACGATTCGCAAGGCCGTCAACATGGCGGTGACCGGCGTTCAGTTTGCCCTGAAGAGCGAGCGGCTCAGCACGGTCCCCGTCGCGGTGAAGATCGATATCTCCCCGATGTGCAACCTGAGTTGCACCGTCTGCGTGCACGCCGATCCCAACGGCAACCCCGGGCTGGAGAAGCAGCATTTCGACCCCAAGCATCGCATGAGCGTCGCGCAATACCGCCGGATCATCGACCGGATCAAGGGCCGGGCGTCGGCCGTGTCGCTCTACTACCTCGGCGATCCGCTGGTGCATCCGGACATGGACGAGATGAGCCGGATCGCCCGGGAGGCGGGGCTCAACGTCCACATCAGCACGAATTTCAGCTTTGCGCTGACCGACGCGCGAATCAAGCGCATCGTTCACAGCGGCCTGACGCACATGAGCGTATGCGTGGACGGACTCTCGCAGGAGAAATACGAGATGACGCGGGTCGGAGGGCGGATCGACCGCGTCCTGCACAACCTGGAGCGCGTCTGCCATTTCCGCAACGAGGCGGGCATGACCTATCCCAGGGTCGAAGTTCAATACATCAAATTCCAGCACAACGTGGACGAGCTCGAGCCGGCCCGCGAGCGGCTGACGAAGATCGGCATCGATCAGTTCACGGACTTCTGGGGCGGCCTAGGCAACTATACCGACGGCGATCCGGACCTGTTTGACGTGCATGCGCCGCTGGAGCCGAAAGCGATGCCCCGCTGCTATTGGCCCTACAGCTCGATCGTCGTCAAGTACAACGGAGACGTGATCCCCTGCTGCTCTTTTCGCCTCGGCATGCAATATACCAAAGAGGACGATGCCCGCGTATTCGGCAACGTTTTCAAGACGTCACTTACGAAGATCTGGAACAATCGGCATTACCGCGAGGCGCGGCGCCTCGCATCCAATCCCCTGGCCGTCGATGACGATCCGTCGCTCACGAAGCATTTTTGCTATGCCTGTCCGGCCCTTTTTTCAACGACCATCGACAGGAACATCCGACTGGCCAACAAACATCGCCACGAAGACCTTTATGACATGGGGCCCGACGGGCGGCCGATCCGCAAGGACGGCACCGTCACCGGCCTGCCGGATGCACGCCGCAATGAGATGAAGGTCTCGCAGATCGGGCTGCCGAACGGCGAAGCCGCAATCGTCTAGATCGCGGTGACCCTGCGCTGCGCGCGGCCCGACCCCCGTTTCCCGCCGTCTTGACAACCATCGACAATCGTGCCGGCGCTACGACCGTTTGCCCGTATCGGCGGGAACCGGTCGGCCGTCCTTGTACGTGATCCGACAGACGGGACATGGCGTGTCGGTGATGATCGCCAGGGCGCAGGTCTCACAACGGCCGGATGCCTCGATGGCAATGAGCATGATGTCATATCCCCGGCGGCCGGCGTCAAACTCCTTTCGATCGTGGATCGCGAAATTGCCGATCATGCCCCGCTGACATGACGCGCACCAGCCGCACTTCCGGGCGTTTTGGACGCAGACCTCGCAGGCCATTGCGTCGTCCTTCAGCACTTGGACCTTGCCGATGACGTGCGTCAACCGCGAAAAATATGCCTGACCTTCGAACCAGCCGATTCGGCAGGCCCGGCAATATCCGTCGACCGGTATCGCTGCGCGACACGTATCGCAGCGAATGGCGTCAAGCACCAAACTGTGACCGTGGGCGTCGAGCGCCTCGAAGAGCGCCCGGCTGCGCATGGGTGTGCTCGCGACGTAGCCGATACCGCACTTCTCGCACCAAAGGTTGCCGAGACGAGCCGAACGGCACGACGCGCAGGCGGAGTCGACCGGCGCGCCGGAAGGTTCGCATCCGCCCACGCAGCCGATCAGGCCGAGCATCGAGTATCCAAAGACATGCCGAAACGACATTTGGCGCCGCGCGCCGCCACCGGACGTCAATTGAGGACGTCCGCCACGAATGCGTCGACGGTGTCCGCGACGCTGCCGAGGCAGTATTCGGCGCAGGCCTCCTGATCGCCCAATTCCGGATTGCCGGTGATGGTGCGGATGAACCCGGCGATGTCACCGCCGTCGACAGTGCCGCTGCCGTCGACGTCGCCCAGTGTTCCGCAGCCGAAGTTGATGGTGGCAGTCTGGCCGGCGTAATTCATCGGCGTATTGCAGCCGGTCGTCAAATTCCGGTTCAGCGAATTGACGCCGTCCGTCGGTACCAAAGCGCCGAACGTCCACAAGTCATAGGGCGTATAGCCGATCGTGTCGCCGCCCGCGGAAAAGAACGGAACGCTTCCCGCCGGAAAGACATAGTCCGGCGTCGGTACGCCGGGCGTCGCAGCAAAAGCGGGCGTCGCGAACAGCAGGTTCTTGAAGCTTGTGGGGCCCGTGAGGTTGGGCGCCGGGATCGGGTAGGTGTTCGTCGTACTTGTGATGTTGTGGCTGCAACAGACGCCGGTCTCTCCGACGCCGCCGCAACACTCCTTCAGCTCGATGAACTGAATCGTGCCGTCGGCATTGCTGAAAACTTCGCTGACGTCCCAGGTATGGCTGGCTCCCCGCACGACACCCCACGATGTCAACGACAGGGCAACAGACGCCAACACGATTCGTCGCCATCGCTTGATTCCGCGCATCATTCCAACCTCCGTTTAGGCCATCACCCCTGGCGATCATATTAACAAGACCCGCGCACCGTCACGCGCCTGGGCATTGTACCGCCTTGTGTTAGCGATCGGCTCACTTTATCCGCCGGCTGGTCCACAAAGACCCTGCCGGATAACGAATGTTCTCGGGCCTGCCGTCTATTGCACGGTCGTCCCCCGAGAATTGAAGACGCACCTGCTCGTCAATTCGATTCCCGGTGTAAGGAACTTGCTCCAAACACCATAAGAAACTGCAAACCAATAATTTACGCCTTCTGAGCCAGTCGAAAAGAGTCACGCCGGACTGGGTCCAGGAGCCGGTTTCAGCGACTGCGCGTCCTCTACCTGACCTGAGTTTGTTCGAGGGCCTCGCTTCGGGCCGTTCGATAGTCCGGCAGGGTCGATCCGAATTCATCTTGCCGTCCAGACTACTCGATGGGCGCGCCCCCGGCCGATTCCGGCGATGCGCCCCGAATCCGCGGATCTGCCCGTCCAATGGACCCGTTCTTCCTCGGGGACTCCCGTGGCATCGAGCGCTTCGAGGTGCCGCGGGGCGAAGATTCTCCCGAGCACCTGTCGCACCGACACCAGCAGGGCGATCAGCAGTGGAAACATGATGGCCCAGGCGCTGGCCTCGAGCGCGAACAGCGCCGGCAGGCAGAGCCATTGATGGAACGTGGATTTGTGAATCGTCCAGGCCGGCACTCGGCGGAGATGGTGCGTCGAGGGATAAAGATTGGCGGCCATCAATCCGCCGACGACCGGCAGATCGAGATGGCCAGCGGGTCCCTTGCCGAGCCGATGATCGCGGTTGTTGACCAGACGCGAGGTGACGTTCTGATCGAGATGCATCAGCATGGTGATGAACCGTGCGGGCTCGGCGGCGGACACGCGAACTCAGGCCGGGGCGGCGAACAGATCGTTCGACTCCGCCCGGCCGCGCCGCCATGGAAACTGGTGGAACGGCAGCGCGGGCGCTGCGGCCCCGGCCGGCCCGTCGTTTGCCGTTGCACGATGTCTGACGGTAACGACGGAGGGCCTCGGCGCGGATGCGATCATGTCATTCTTGACGGGCGCGCAGCGACGCCGCATCGATTCTGGACGCGTCTGGAATAGCCGAGTACCCTCGTGCCACGCACTCAAGTTGCTCGAACGAACTCATGGACCGTCATCACAACGAATTGGATTCGATTGAGATGGACAGGACTCCGATGTCACCGTCTCGCCCGCCCTGCGACGCCCTGGCGGACTCGGCGCTGATCTTGCGCGACTGGTTGGCCATTGATCGTACGGCGCTGGCCAACGAACGGACATTTCTGGCGTACGTTCGAACCGGCCTGGCGCTGGCGATCGTGGGGGGCTCACTGATCAGGTTCCTCGATTCGTTCTTCATGGAATTGGCCGGCGCGTTTTTTCTGGTGGCGGGCTTCGTCGCGGTCGCGCTCGGACTGGCACGGTTCCTCCTTTTGCGAAGGCGATTGATTGCCATCGGTCGCCGGTCCGCGACCCCGCGCGATGGTCGCGCGGGTACATCGTCCGTTGATCTTGGAGAGCGGTCATGACTGCCGGCTCGCCGCGCCATGGCCCGACGCGCCTGCTCGTGGGCGTGACGGGATCGCCGCATGCCCCAGCAGTGCTTCGGGCAGCCATGGCCATTTCGCGAACACGGGATGCGGAGCAGATATTCGTTCATGTTGGCCGCGATAGCGAACCCACCCGAAAGCGCCTGGCCGAGGTCTTTGCGCAGGGGAACGTGGCGCTGGATCCGGAATCGTTGCTCGTGCGCAACGGAAAACCCGACTCGGTCATTCTGAACGCAGCCCGCGAGCGCGACGTGGACATGATCGTGATCGGGGCCCTTGAACGGGACAGCGTGGTGCGCGAATTGATCGGTTCCACGGCGCGGCGAGTCGCGCGGCGGGCCCGCTGCTCGGTCTTCCTGCTGGTGGGGCCGGTTGATGAGTTCGCACCATGGCGCAACCTGGTCGCGTCCGTGAGGTACGACGAGGCATCCGCGGAACTGCTGGGGTGGCTCGCCGCTCTGGCGAAGCCGAGCCCGCGGGCACGCATTCACGTGATTCGCGAATACGACCCATACGGTGGCGTCATGGTCGAGGAAGACGCGCGTGGCGGCATCAGCGCCGGGGAAAACCCCGGGATGCGCGCCGCGGAGGAGAAGTTCCTGCTCGCGAACTTTCTCGAGGGAATCGACATGGGCCCCGTGCCGGTCACATCTCAATGTCTCGTGGGCCGATCGGGCGCTGAATTGCTTCGCTATTCCCTGGAGGTGGAGGCGGACCTGATCGCCCTGACGGCGCCGGACCGGGCGCTGGGTCTGTGGGATCGGTTTTTCGGTCACCCCGTCGAGGCCATCCTTCAGCGGTTACCCTGTACTTTGTTGATTCATCGCGGCGGCGCAATGACTTCGGGCCCCGCCGAGAGGTAGCCGAGTTGCACTCCCTGTCGCACCAGGATGTCACGCTTTTCCTTTTGGCCATCGCGGTCCTGCTGGCCAGCGCCCGGATACTCGGCGAACTGGCGCAGCGATGGGGTCAGCCGGCCGTTCTGGGGGAAATACTGGCGGGCATCCTGCTGGGTCCCACGCTTTTCGGCGCGTGGCTGCCCGAATGGCAGGCGAAGCTGTTTCCGTCAGAGGGCGCGGTTCCCGTGGCCCTGCATGGCGTCACCGTGTTGGCGATCACGATGTACCTGCTCGTCGCCGGCATGGAGGTCGATCTCTCCGCGGTCTGGCGGCAGGGGAAGGTCGCGCTGGCGGTGGGCCTCGCGGGTATTGTCGTCCCGTTTGGGCTCAGCTTCCTGCCCGCATGGCTCGCGCCGCGGGTGCTCGGCGCCATGCCCGACGTCGATCCATTCGTGTTTGCACTCTTCTTCGCCACCGCCATGTCAATCACCGCGCTGCCGGTCATCGCCAAGATCCTGCTCGACTTGAACCTTTTTCGCTCCGACCTGGGCGTCACGATCATTGCCGCCGCCATCTTCAACGACTTGATCGGCTGGATCATTTTCGCGTTCGTGCTGGCGTTGCTGGGCGGGCACAGTGCCTCCTTGAGCGCCGGTCAGATCGCCATCCTGACGGGCGTGTTCACCGTCCTGATGCTGACGGTTGGCCGTTGGCTGCTCAACCGTGTCCTGCCCTGGGTACAGGCGCACGCGAGCTGGCCCGGGGGCATTCTAGGATTTGCGCTTTGCCTGGCGCTGTTCTGTGCCGCATTGACGGAAGGCATCGGCACCCATGCCATCTTCGGGGCGTTTCTCTTTGGCGTGGCCCTGGGAGATTCCGCGCACCTTCACCGCCGCACGCGGACGACGATCGACCAATTCGTCTCGTTCATTTTCGCGCCTCTGTTCTTTGCGAGCATCGGGCTGCGCGTGGACTTTGTACATAATTTTGATCTGGCCCTGGTCTTGGCCATTCTCACCCTGGCCACCATCGGCAAGGTGGGGGGATGCACGCTCGCGGCGCGATGGATGGGTTTTGCGCCCAACGAGGCCCGCGCCATCGGTTTCGGCATGAATGCGCGCGGCGCGATGGAGATCATCCTGGGCCTGTTGGCCCTCGAGGCCGGCATCATCGGCCAGCGGCTCTTCGTCGCCCTCGTCATCATGGCCTTGGTGACCTCTCTGGCCAGCGGCACGCTCATCCAGCGCAGCTTCGGACGCCGACGACGCGAGCAGTTCGTCGACTACCTCACCCCCAAGTCATTCCTGCCTCAGTTGCAAAGTCTCGAACGACGCGGCGCCATCACGGAACTGGCCGAACTCGCGGCCGCAACGGCCGGATTGGACGCCGCCGCGGTGACCGAAGCGGTCTGGCGACGGGAACGAATCGTCAGCAGCGCCGTCGGAAGGGGCGTCGCCGTCCCACATGCCCGACTCACGGGAATCAGCGAGCCCATCGTCACCGTCGGCCTGAGCCAGCGCGGAATCGACTTCGATGCACCCGACGGCATGCCAGTCAAGGTCGTCGTGCTCATGCTATCGCCGCCCGACCGCGCGGACGTCCATCTGGCCATCCTGGCAAGCATTTCACATGCCTTCCACAAGGATCGAGTGGCTCAGGAACTGGCGGCGCGGGTGCCAAACCTCACTGAGCTACGTGCGTTCCTCAAGATTGAGACTCCGCCGGCGCCCCCGGTGTGAGCGGTGTTACATGAGAATCAACTTACCGCGCGTGCCGCGTCGGGATTCCATCCGGCGCCCCGTGGTTGACCGGCTTCGAGGCGTTCGGCGCCTCTGCGAACATCCGCTGGCCACGATCTGCATGTTGTACCACCCAAACGCGATTGGCGAATCGTCGATTCGAAACTGGCGCGGCGTCGGCGAAACCCCGGCAGGAATCCTGCGGCGTTATTTCTGGCAGCAATGGAGAACGCCTGTCCATGATCAGGGATGGAGCTGCGGAATTTGAATCGTCGCGTCGGTCAGATGGGCATCGGGGTCGGGCGGTTGGGTCGGATCGCGCCAAAACGTCACCAGCAGTGATACGTAGTCGTCTTGCGCCAGGAACAGCGCCTGCACGTGATCGAGGTCTTCGAACAGCCAAAAGGCCTTCGTCGGCGTGCCCAGCGCCGCGTAGATGTTCTCCGCCCCGACGGCCGGCGAAGTCATGTCATCGGTCCCGTGAAGCACCACGACCGGCACATCGACTTCAGCGAGCCGAGAACGTGTCTCGAACAGCCAGCCGAATGCCAGCCGCGCCGAAACGCCGGTCAACGGGAAGAAAAGCCCCACGGACGACTCGATCGCGGACAGCACCCACTCGGGATCGAAAGGGCTGTCCAGCGCAATCGACTGAATCTGCGGATAGTCGCGGAGCGTCGCAAGCCCGAGCGCCGGCCCGCTGCCGAGGGAAATGCCCAGCAGGTGGACCTGCGCGCGGGCCGGCGACGCGTCCGCGATGACCCAATTCAATGTGGCTTCGGCATCGTCCAACAGCGTCGCGATGTCGGCGGATCCGCCGCTGGAGCCGTAGCCCTGATAGTCCAGAACCACGGCGTGCATTCGATTGTTCGCGGCGACGGCGATCCACGGCAACGTGCAGGGCAGCGTGCCGTCGGTCCCGTGCATGATCAAGATCGTTCCCTGTGGGTCCGGCTCGAGCGCGCCGTCGAGCTGCGCGGGGACATACCAGACCCTCAGCGGCTGACCGTTGGCGCTGGCGATTTCGAATGCCTCGAATTGCAGGCCGATGACGCTCGGGTCCCCGGTTTCGCGCAATTCGCCCAGCTCCAATTCCGCCGCGGCCTCGGCGCAGGACACGTCGGGGCTCAATACCAGCGTGCTGAGCCACTGTCCGGGAAAAATGATCCCGCAGCCGACGGTCAATAAACCGACGCCGACCGAAATAAGACCTGATAGTATTCGATTCAACATTAGAGGCCTGTTGATTTCATCGGCATCGAGCGGGCAGCGCTCCATTTACGCCCCGAACAGCGCTTCGCCAAGGATTCCGTCTTTCCGGACGCACTGACGATATCGGGTCCATTCACATCGCGGCCAGCGTTGCTTATGGGTCGGGCGCCGGCGGTGAGTCGTGGGAATACGCCTTGTCGATTCGATCGCGCAGTTGGTCTCGGCGATGACCGCCCGACCTGCCGCGGGTGATCCGCTCCAGGATGCCCGCCGCCGCCCGCGCCGGCGACGGGTCTCGAATTCCTGCCCGCCGGGTCAGCTCCCAGAGATTCGCCAGTGCGCCGGCCTCGTTTCCCAGGCGCTGCTGCGCCTCCGCATGCAGGAGAAGCGTGCGATCATCAAGCTCGGTCCGGCCATGCCCGTCGAGCATTCGTGCCGCATCCCCGACATCCCTGTCATCGCCGATTCGAAGTCGCCACAGCGCGCGAAGCCGCAAGGCATCGGCATGACATGAATCGAGGGGAGACGCGACTGCCAACGGCTCATCGAGGTCGCGAATCGCGAGCCAGTCATTCCGCGCTTCGGCGACGAGACCTTCGGCGATCTTCGGCAGCGGCGGCGGCCATGCCCTGGTTTTTTGCAACGCCGAGGGATCGTCCGCCAAGCCGGCCCCCCGGGCTCGGAGCCAACCGCAGGCCGCCTCGACCGAGGTCGGTGAGGCATCCAGCGCCTGATCGAACATCCGAATCGCCCGCTCGCGGTCCTTCCGGGCCATGCAGATCCAACCGATGGCGGCCCAACGTTGGGAATGATCCGGCGCGGCATCCGCGAGCGCAATGGCCCGCTGGTACTCTCCCTGACTGCACAATCGCCGCACGAGTCGGCCGGTATCGAGGTCCATGTCGGCCGGGCGCAGCGGTTCGGATTCGCTCAGCACGCCAAGGACCGCTCGAAGAGACTTTGCACCGCCGCCCCGCACCCGAGGCGAGCGCATCTGAAGAAAGTTCAGATCGTCGGTCACGATCGAAGCGCCGTCGGCGATGCGGCGGACCCCGTCTTCGTCGACCATCCAGACGGCGCAGACATCCTCGACGCATCGGACGCCGAAATCGGCGAACGCGGCCGGATCGGCGGCGATGGCCGTCGCCGCGGTCTTCCAAAGTTCCAGGGGACGGTCGGAGCACACGAAGAGCAGGCCATTGGGCTGCGGACGGCAAATGACCACGTGGGGAAACACGTCGAGCAACGTCGCCGCCAGGCAACGGAGAAGTGAATCGTCCACGAACGGAATGCCCATCCATTGCACGAAGACGCCTCCCGGCGCCAGCCGGTCGCGGACGAGCGAGAAAAACTCCCGTGAGTAGAGATGCGCGGCGCCGGAAGTCCAGGGATGCGACGGCTGCGACGTGATCACGTCGTATTCCTTCCCGGAGATCACCAATGCGCTGCGCGCGTCATTGATGCACACGCGCACCCGGACATCGGAAAGCGGATCGCGGGCGCGCCGTCCTGCCAGCACCGCGTTGGCGCGGACGACCTCGGGCTCGAGTTCGATCACGTCGATTTCGCGGAGGACGGTCGGCACGCATTCCAGGGCGACGCCGCCGCCCAGGCCGATGTTCAGCATCGATCGGGCCTGCGGCCGGGCCAGGACGCCGATGCCCGCCAGCCAGCGTGGAAGCAGGAACCGATCGCGGGCGCCGGCGCGCATAATGGTCGCCTCCGGCAGACCGTTGGTTCGCATCGAATATTCAAAGTCGTCATCGAATACGACGACCGTCGCGCTTCGTCCGACGGAATAAAAGGCGACGACTCCTTCGGCGGATTCGGCGACCGGCGAAGCGCGCAGGATGCCCCACGGCTCACGCAGGGGCACGACGCCGGCAACGATCAGGGCGGCGATGCCCGCGATCGCGGCTCGGCGGCGATCTTTGCCGGCCAGACACGCTGCCGCGGCTGCGAGCGCCAGATGGGTTCCCATCGCCAGACGAATCGTCCCGGAAAACTGAAACGCCGGAAGCAGGAAAAATCCGGCGGCGACGGCGCCGGTGATCGCCCCGATCGTGTTCCAGGCGTAGGTGCGGGCGCTGGCGGGCGCCGCCGCCCGGGCGCTGCCGGCCAGCACGCGAACTGCGAATGGAAACGTCGCGCCGATGCACACCGCCGACGGGAGGAGGACGAGGACTGACATCGCGACGGCGGCGCCAAAACGGAAGCCCCCGCCGGCGGCGAATCGGTCGCTCCATGCGGGAAGCCGATCGATCATCAAGTACGCCGTCGCCGAGAGGAGGGCCGCGCCGCCCTGGACCCACGAAAAGCCGATAAGGGATCGTCGACCGCTCGTCGCGAAGCGCGATGCGATCGCCGCGCCCAATGCGATGCCGGTGAGAAAGCTGGCCAGCATGGTGGCAAACGCATAGACGCTTCCGCCCAAAAGCTGCATGAGTAATCGCGTCCAGAGTACCTCGTAGGTGAACGACACGGCGCCCGAGATGAACATCAGCGGGAGGATCAACGTGAACGGCCCCCGTTGCCGAGCTTCGCGCGGTTCATCGACCGGCGGCGTCGACACGATGGGCGCGCCTCGGGCCAGCATCGCCGCCAGCGCGAACACGACCACGTTCAGGCCGACGCCGACCCGCGTCGTCCACCCCAATCCGAGTGCCGGGAGCAGCCAGAACGCCGCCGCGAGCGTCCCCCCGACGGCGCCGAAAGTATTGACGCAGTACAGTGCGCCGATACGGGGCCCGATTTCCTCCTGCGTGCGCACGGAATGGGCCGCCAGCAGCGGCAGCGTCGCCCCCATCAGCCCCGTGGGAATCAAGAGGATGATCGCGCTGCTGATCAGGTAGTACGCCGCGGAGGCGTTACCGCCGACGGCCGGGAGGACGTCAGGCGAATGAAACAACCGCGCGAAGAGGGACTGAGACGCGCGTAATGCATAGGGGACCGCCAGCGCTGCCGCTGCGATGCCCAGCTCGAGCAGTCCGTAGGTCAGAACCGGCCTGCGCACGCGCGACACCCACCGCGCGGCGACGGCGGCGCCGATCGACAGGCCCCCGAAATACGCGGCCAGAACCGTGGCCACCGCCAGTTCCGACGTGCCGAAGACCAGGGCGAACTGTCGGATCCAAACCGTCTCATAGAGCAGCGCGGCGAAGCCGGAGATGCCGAAGCAGGCGAGTACGAGAACAAATCGGGTCGTCGGATTCATGAGGCGCCGCCGGCGACATTATGCAGCCGACGCCGCCGGCGACCAACGAAGCATCGCCGACGCCGCGAATCGATGTGCTTGTCAGACGTTCGTCATTGTCATATCGTCGATTCCATGCGGTTTGTCTCGCAACTCGTTTGCATCGCCTGCGGCCAGCCCGCCGATCCGCCCGTCTCGGCGGGGACCTGCTCGGCTTGCGCCGATCCGTTTGCGATTCTCGACGTGCGATTCGACCTAGAGAAAGTCGCCAGAAGCATGACCCCCGACGCCCTCGCGTCGCGGCCGATGAGCCACTGGCGATATCACGAGCTCCTGCCCATCGAGCCGAACGAGGAGGCCTTCGCCTGGCCCGTCGGGTGGACCCCGATCATCGAGGCCCCGCGACTGGGGCAGTGGGCCGGCGTCGCGCGGCTGCGATTGAAGGACGAAGGCCGAAACCCGACGTGTAGCTTCAAAGATCGCGCGTCCTCCGTCGGCGTGGTCCATGCCCTGTCGGCCGGCGCCAAACGGATCGCGTGCGCGTCGACCGGCAACGCCGCCAGCAGTCTCGCCGGCTACGCGGCGATGGCCGGACTGCCCGCGACGATCTTCGTGCCGCTCCGCGCCCCCGAGCCGAAGGTGGCGCAGTTGCTGATCTACGGCGCGGACGTTCGCCGGGTCCGCGGCACCTACGCCCAGGCCTATGACCTGTGCAGCGTCGAGTGCGGCAGGCACGGTTGGTACAACCGGAATTGCGCGATCAACCCCTATCTCGTCGAGGGAAAGAAGACCTGCGGACTGGAGATCGCCGAGCAGACGGCCGGTCGCCAGCCCGACTGGGTCGTCGTCAGCGTGGGCGACGGCTGCACGATCGCCGGCATCGCGAAGGGATTGATCGAGATGAAAACGCTGGGCGTCATCAGCCGTGTGCCGCGCGTGCTCGGCGTACAAGCGGAAGGCATGGACCCGTTGGCGAGGGCGTTCGAGACCGGCAAGCTGCCCGCGGACTTTTCAGGCGAAACGCTGGCTGACAGTATTGACGTACCCATTCCGCGCAACTGGCGCAAGGCGGTCAAGTACGTCAAAGACGTCAGCGGCGCGTTTGTCCGCGTCAGCGACGAAGCGATCACCGAGGCGATGAAATCCACGGGCCACCTCGCGGGCGTCTTCGCAGAACCCGCCGCGGCGGCCGCCGTCGCGGGCGTTCACGCGGCCGTCGCCGAGGGAATCATCGCCGGCAGCGCCGACGTCCTGGCCGTCATCACCGGCAACGGCCTGAAAGACATCAAAACGGCGATCTCGATCGCAGGCGCGCCGGAGGAGGTCGATCCGCTGGTCCCCTCTCCCTCAGAGGGAGAGGGTTAGGGTGAGGGTCTGACGATTCGAATGCGCAAACATCGTGTCCGGCCCTTTATGACGCAGATCGCACGAAGACTCCGCCGCGATATGACGTATCCAGAGCACACGCTGTGGCGCCTGCTTCGCTCAAGAGAACTGGACGGGTTGAAATTCAGACGGCAACATCCGATCGGACCGTACGTTGCCGATTTCTACTGTGCCGCTGCATCGCTCGTCATCGAAGTGGACGGACAAAGCCACGAGGACCCTGACGCCGACGCGCGTCGTGAAGCGTACTTGCAGGGGCAGGGCCTAAAGGTTTTGCGCGTGACCAATGATCAGGTATTGTATGAACGCCAGGTCGTGCTGGATGCGATTCTGGAGGTTGCAGAGGCGCGAATGAGAGAAAAGGACCCTCACCCCGGCCCTCTCCCTATGAGGGAGAGGGGGTAAGAGCTATGCCCTGTGAATGAAACCGTGCTGGAAAAGGCCGTTGCCCGATGTCGGCAGCGCGGCGTGTTGATCCCCACTTTCGCCCAGATGCGCGATCCGTCGTTGATTCCCGGGGCGGTGAAGGAGCGGTTGGCGAAAGTCGGCCTCTGGGACATCGACCCGGTCAATCTCTTCCGCATCACCTGGAAGAACGAGCCCGTCGAAAAGGGCGGCCTCTTCGGCGACGGCAACTGGATCGAATTTCCCGCCGCCCTGACCGGCACGGCGGCGCGAATCGTCGGCCTGGTCGGCAACTGGTTTCCGACCGGGGCTCACAAGGTCGGCGCCGCCTTCGGCTGCATCGTCCCGCGGCTCGTGTCGGGACAGTTCGACCCGACGAGCCAGAAGGCCGTCTGGCCCAGCACCGGCAACTACTGTCGCGGCGGCGCGTTCGACTGCGCCCTGCTCGGGTGTCACGCCATCGGCATCCTGCCCGAAGAGATGAGCCGCGAGCGCTTCGAATGGCTCGAGCGGATCGGGGCGGAGGTCATCGCCACGCCGGGCTGTGAATCCAACGTCAAGGAGATCTACGACAAGTGCTGGGAGATCCGCCGGACGCGCAGCGACTGCGTGATCTTCAACCAGTTCGAGGAGTTCGGCAACGCGATCTGGCACTACCATACGACCGGCGGCATGATCGACGAGGTCTTTCGCCGTATCGCCGGACCCCGCGACCGCCTCGCTGCGTACGTCAGCGCCACCGGCTCGGCCGGCACCATCGCCGCCGGCGACTACCTGCGCACGCGACACCCGCGGCTCCGCGTCGTGGCCACCGAGGCCCTGCAATGTCCGACGCTGCTGTCGTGCGGCTTCGGCGGCCACCGCATCGAGGGCATCGGCGACAAGCACATCCCGTGGATCCACAACGTCCGCAACACCGACGTCGTGGTCGCCATCGACGACGAGCAGTGCATCGCCCTGATGCGGCTCTTCAACGAGTCGGAAGGCCAGGCGTTTCTGATGCGCGAAGGCGTGCCGGCCGAAACGGTCGCCGAGCTTTCCCTGGTGGGGATTTCGTCGATCTGCAACCTCGTCGCCGCCGTCAAGACCGCTCGGCATTTCGACTTCGACGAGCGCGACGTGATCTTCCTTCCGTTGACCGACGGGATGGACCTGTATCGCAGCCGGCTCCACGAGCAGCGCCGCGACCACGGGCCCTACACGCCGTCGCTGGCCGCCCGGCATTTCGCCCGATACATCGAGGCCATCGCCGCCGACCACATGCGTGAACTGACCTACCACGACCGCAAGACGCTTCACAATTTGAAATACTTCACTTGGGTCGAGCAGCAGCAGCGCGGCGTTGACGAACTGCGGCAGCTCTGGGACCCGGACTTCTGGTCGCAAACCTTCGCCCAGGTCGGTCAATGGGACCGGCTCATCGAGCAATTCAACGAACGCAGCGGCGTCTTGAAAATGCTTGGGGCGTAGGGGAAGTGCGGAATGCGGAATGAATACGGGCCTGGGGCCTGAGGCGTGGGGATTGAGGAGCGCGGAAGTGATCGTCTATCAATTCGCCGTTGTCGAAGCGGGTCGTAGGTCGTAACAGACCATCTCCTTATGATTACGGGCGAAGAGTCGGCCGCCGACGATCGCGAAGTTGTTCCAGTTCTTCCCCGCATCGAAGATTCGCACGCGGCCTTTTTCGTTGTGCCCGTCGGGAGTGGCTTCGACGAGAATCAGCTCGCCGTCTTCGGACAGGACGATGAGATGCCCCCTCGCCAGCATCAGCGAGCCGTAGTTGTACCGCCCGCCCTTCCAGCGTCGCTCGCCCGATTCGGCCCCGATACAACCGAGGATCGCCTCGTTCAGCCCGTAGACGTTGCCGTCATAAACGACCGACGAACTGAACTTATTTCGCATGTGGCGGCTCGACCAGAGTTCCTCGACGGCCAGAGCCCCGTCCGTCTCGCTGATCTTCAACGTCGCGCAGCCCATGCCGTAGCCCGACGATACAAAGACGCGGTCTGCGCCGACGACAATCGGCTGGGCGACGTTGATGCCCACGTAGGTCGGCCAGTCGTAGCGCCACAGCACTTCCCCGTCGTCCGGATCGATGCCCTGCACGGCGTCACCCGAGAAATTTAGTATCTGCGGCCGCCCGGCGAGCACGGCATAGGCCGGCGACGAATAACCCTGTTGGCCGGCGTCGCTCTTCCAGATGATGCGATCGAGATCGTGCGAGTAGGCGATCATCGACGGCGAGCCCGCGCCCGAATTGGTGACGATGACCAAGTCGTCGACAACCAGCGGCGAACCGGAAAGCCCCCATGAAAGATTGTCCATGCCGAAGTCGGAGAGGATATTCGCGCTGCCGATCAGCTCCCCGGTCGCGGCGTTCAGCGCGTGCAGGTGCCCTTCGGCCCCGAGCGCGTACAGCGTCTCGCCGTGCAGCGTCGGCGTGGCCCGGGGTCCGTCGCCGCCGAGCGTTTCCTCGAACGAGGCGGGATAATCGAACACCCAGACCTCGCGGCCGGTTGCGAAATCGTAGCAGGTCACCGTCTCGCGCTGGCGCCGCTGCTCGATCGTGTAGATGCGCCCGCCGCCGACCACGAAGCTCGCGTAACCACCGCCGATCGGATGCCGCCAGACTTCTCGCGGGCCGTCCGCCTGCCAATCGATCGACACGTCGTCGCCGTCGTAAACCCCATCGCGCTCGGGCCCGCGAAAGTCGGTGCAGCGCAACAGCGCGTCGGGGCCCGTCGTTTGCGGCGGCGCGTCGGACTGTTGCTTCTGCCGCACGCGGTCCTCCTCGAGGCGCTGCGGAGCAATCCAGCGGTCAAAATCGAGTCGAAGGTCCGCCGGCCCGGACATCCGACCGGCAAAATCCCAGAACGGCTTGAGGGCCAGCAGGGCGAAGAATACCATCGCCGGCAGAAACAGAACGCCGGCGACGATCTTCTCCAGCCGTCCGCGCCGCGGCGCCGTCAGCAGCAGCACCAGGCCGACCGGGTATAGGAATACCAGCGCGACGATCACCATTCGCCGCGACTGCCACCAGCGCAACGGCCCCGCCGTCGCCGCAACCGGCTGATCGCCGTTCGGTGCTCCCATCATCGCATCATAGCGGCATTGCCGCTCACGTCAGCGGGCCCGGCGCCGCCGAACCGATTTGACTCCGCGTCCGCCCGCCGATGACAATTCGCACTCAACGAAACTCTCATCGGATGGAGCCCGCGAATTGAGGAACGTATGAAACGAGATTCGAGAAGACATTCCTGGGATTCGCTGCGCGGCAAGCTGGCGGAGCGCGGGGCGAGCCGGCCCGACCTCGATCGGTTCGACGCATTCGTGTCGCGACGCCAGTTCTTCGGCTGGGCGGGGCGCGGCGGCGCGGCGGCGTTGCTCGCCAGCATGGGCGCCGGCCCCGAAGCCGCCCTTCGCGGGCTCTTCGGCCGCGGACTGATCCCCGTCGCGATGGGACAGCAAGCCGGCCAGGCGCCGCTGGTGCCCGGCAAGCCGGACATGACGATCCTCAATCCCAATCCGATCAGCGGCGAATTCGCGGCCCACCTGCTGGACGACGACGTCACGCCGTCGTCGCGCCATTTCGTCCGCAACAGCGGCGACGTTCCCGATCGGGCCATCGCCCAGGACCCGCAGGGCTGGAAGCTCACCATCGACGGCGAGGTCCATCGCCCGTTGGAGCTATCGCTCGACGATCTGCGCAATTTGAAGTCGATCTCCATGCCGCTTTTGATCGAATGCGCCGGCAACGGCCGGGCCCGCTTCGACCCGCCGGTCCGCGGCAATCCGTGGCGCGGCGGCGCGGTAGCGTGCAGCCGGTGGACCGGCGTGCCGCTCCGCGACATCCTCGAGCGCGCGGGGCTCAAGGAGTCGGCCAGGTACACCGCCCATTACGGCGAGGACACGCCCATCGGCCAGATGACCCCCTTTTCGCGCGGCATCCCGCTCGACAAGGCGATGGAGCCCCATACGATCGTCGCCTACGCGATGAATGACAAACCGTTGACACCGACGAACGGCTATTCCGTGCGGCTGGTCGTGCCCGGCTGGGTCGGCAGCGCGTCGCAGAAGTGGCTCAACCGCATCTGGATTCGCGATCGCGTGCACGATTCGGACAAGATGACCGGCTACTCGTATCGCATCCCGAAGGACCCCGTCGCGCCCGGCAGCCGCCCTCCGGAATCCGACATGGAAATCGCCACCGCCTGGCCGGTGAAGTCGATGATCACCCGCCCGGCGGCCGATGCGGAACTCGCCGACGGCCGGCCCGTGGCCGTCGCGGGTCACGCCTGGGCCGGCGAGTCGAAAGTCGAGAAAGTGCGCATCTCGACGGACTTCGGATGCACCTGGTCCGACGCATCGGTGAGCCCCCCGCCGAACAAGTACGCCTGGCAGCGATGGGAGGCGAGCGTCACTTTCCCCCGCCGCGGTTATTACGAAATCTGGTCGCAGGCCGTTGACGGGCGCGGCAACGCCCAGCCGCTGCGCCAGCCGTGGAACCCCAAGGGGTACATGTATCACGCCGTCGATCGCCTGCCGATCCGCGTGAAGGGCTAGGGAATGTCGACGCCGGGATCGATCGTGCGCATAACGGGCGCGACGCTGGTCGCGGCGATGATCGTCGCGACCGGCTGCGACCGCGGCGAACCGGCCAGCGCGGCGTCGGGCGCCAAGTCGCCTACGCCTACGGCGGCAGGTGACCCGGCGACGGCGGTGCCCCCCGTCAAAGTGAATCATGACAATCAGGCGCTTCGGCCCGCCGCGACCCAGATGGCCCGGCCGAATATCACCGGCGATCTGACGCCGCGCGAGCTGTACGTCGCCTATTGCTCGGGCTGCCACAGTCTCGACCTGATCGAATCGCAGCGTCTGGACCGCGCGACCTGGGATTGGGTCATGGACGACGTGATCAACAAGTACGGCGCGACCTGGATCACCGACGAGGAACGGGCCGTCCTCGTCGATTTTCTCGTGGCCAATTTCGGCCGGGAATCGAATCCTTGAACGGCCTGCGGCGCATCGCCATGTGGTCCGGGCCGCGGAACGTCTCCACGGCGATGATGCGCGCCTGGGGCAACCGCACCGACACGATTGTCTGCGACGAGCCGCTCTACGCCCACTACCTGCTGGCCACCGGCATCGATCATCCCGGCCGGGACGAAGTCATCGCCGCCCAGGAAACGGATTGGAAAAAAGTCGTCGAACGGCTGACCGGGCCGCCGCCGCGGGGCCAGGCGATCTTCTACCAGAAGCACATGGCCCACCACCTGCTCGACGTGATCGACCGGGGCTGGCTTTCCGCGCTGACGCACTGTTTTCTGATCCGCGATCCGCGCGAAATGCTCTTGTCGCTTATCGGGAAACTGCCCGACGCCGCGGTCGCCGACACCGGCCTGCCGCAACAGGTCGAGCTGGTCGATTTCGTGCAGAAACTGACGGGGCGCACGCCGCCGATCGTCGACGCCCGCGACGTGCTCGAATCGCCACGGGAAATGCTCACGCTGCTGTGCGAAGCGTGCGGCGTCGCGTTCGACGAGGCGATGTTGAGCTGGCCGGCGGGGTCGCGCGCGACCGACGGCGTCTGGGCGAAATACTGGTATGCGGCCGCCGAGCAATCGACGGGGTTCGCGCCCTATCGTCCGCGGCACGAGCCGTTGCCGTCGCGGTACGACGCGCTGCTGGGGCAATGCCGCGAATACTACGATCGGCTTTACGCGATGCGTCTGCGACCTTGAATCGCAGCCCGGGCCATCGGGCCAAGCCGCCGAATTGACCGGAGGCCCGGTCGCCAAGACACTCATGCCCGATGAGCTTGCTGTCGACATACGATGGGCCGCGGCAGGCCCGAGGCGTTTGCACTCTGATCGCTGTTTGTATCGCGGCGGCGGGGATACCGACGCCAACTGTCTGCGCCCAGAGCACGTCGCGGCCTTCGGACGCAACGACAAACGGCCCACAGGAACGGATCGAAGCGCTGGCGGCGATGGCCGACCCAGAGGCCGACGGCGATTGGCGGACCGAACAGTTCGCGGCCGACGCGCTGCACCAACTCAAGTCGCTGGCCAAAACGCTGGCCGCGCGACCGGACCCGAAAGTCGAGGCGATCGCCGGCTATTTCGCCGCCGACGGCCGCTTGCAGGCGTTGCGTCCCGGCCGCCTCGAGTCGACGTCGATCGGCGACATCCGGGTTGCCCGCGCCCGGGCGAACGACGCCGGCGACGCGGGTCAGCTCGGCATTGCCGAGGCGTTCACGTCGTTGCTGGCCCCGCATTACGGCGCCGACGACCTGCGCATCGACGTGAAGGTCATCGGCGTGCGCGCCTCGGAGCAGGATCGACTCCAGACTGAAGTATTGTTTCAGGCATCCTCGGCGGCGTCGGGAACGCGCGTGCAGCAGAACGCGCAATGGTCCGTCGAATGGATCGCCGCCGGCCACGACGCGGACCCGATGATCCGCGACATCCGCGTCGAGCGCTTCGACGAAATCACCTGCCCCCGGCCGCTGATGACCGACTGTACGCGCGGCGTCATCGCCTCGTCGGAGGACTGGTCGCCGCAGCTCGCCCTCGGCTGCGAATACTGGTACGGCCGGATCGACGCGGTCGGCGAGATCAATTTCATGGGCCACAACGGCATCGCCGTCGGCGACGTCAACGGCGACGGGCGCGACGATCTGTACGTCGCACAGGGCACCGGACTGCCGAACAAGCTCTTCGTTCAAAAATTGAACGGCACGGTCGAAGACGTCGCTCCGGAGGCGGGCGTCGCGTGGCTCGACGACACCAAGGGCGTCCTGCTCGTCGACATGGACAACGACGGCGACGAGGACCTGCTCTGCGCGATCGGTCCGTCGATCGTCTATTGCCAAAACGACGGAACGGGGCGGTTTGCCGTCAAGGCCAGCGTCCGCGCCGGCGCCCCGGCGGGCTTTTATTCCCTGGCGGCCGGCGATTACGACAACGACGGCGATCTCGACATCTACGCCTGCTGCTACGTCAAATTGCGCTACGGCGTCAGCGTCCCCATTCCCTTTGAAGACGCCAACAACGGACCGGCCAATTACCTGCTGCGAAACGACCTGCCGCGCGGATTCACCGACGTCACGCGCCAGACCGGCCTCGACGCCAACAATTCCAGATTCAGTCTGGCGGCCACTTGGATCGACTACGACGACGACGGCGATTTGGACCTGTACGTCGCCAACGACTTCGGCCGCAACAATCTCTACCGCAACGACGGCGGCCGTTTCACCGACGTCGCCGCGCAGGCCGGCGCCGAGGACCAGGCGGCGGGCATGGGCGTGGCCTGGTCGGATTACGATCTGGACGGCGATCTCGATCTCTACGTGAGCAACATGTACTCCTCGGCGGGCCGCCGCGTCGCTTACCAGTCGCGATTCATGGCCGGCCAGACCGCCGACGCGCGGCGAGGCGCGCAACGCCACGGACTCGGCAATACTTTGCTCGCCAATCACGGCGACGGGACCTTTCGCGACGTCTCCGATCAAGCCGGCGTGCGCATGGGCCGCTGGTCGTGGGGCAGCCGGTTCGTCGATCTGAACGGCGACGGATTCGACGACATCGTCGTGCCCAACGGGTTCCTCACCAACGAGCGCAAGGACGACTTGTGAAGCTTTTTCTGGCGGCGCGTCGCGTCGCAGTCAACGTCGCGGGTGGCCGACACGGGGCCGACCGACCCCGCCCGGGACTATCTCCTGGGCTGGGCAGCCATGACCAAGCTGATGCACGACGGCCATTCCTGGAGCGGCCACGAGCGCAACTGCGCTTACCTGAACCTCGGCAGCGGCGAGTTCGCCGACGTGTCGTTTGCCGCCGGTCTGGATTTCCTCGACGACGGCCGGGCCACGGCGGTGGCTGACTGGGACGGCGACGGCGACCTCGACGTTTGGCTCAAGAACCGCACCGGGCCGCAGCTGCGCTTCATGCGCAACGACGGTCCACGAGATGGGTCGTCGTTCCTGGCGCTGAAGCTCGTGGGCCGCTCGTGCAATCGCGATGCCGTCGGCGCGAAGGTGACGGTTCGTTGCGGCGTCCGAAGCATGACACGGGTCGTGCTCGCCGGCGACGGTTACCTGGCGCAGTCAAGCAAGTGGCTGCATTTCGCGTTGCCGGACGGGCAGGCCGTCGATGAGTGCGCCGTCCGCTGGCCGGACGGAAAGCGGCAGTCACTCAACGGGCTGGCGGCTGGCGGGTTCTATCTCGTCGAACAGGGCGAGCCGGCGCGGCGAATCGAAGCGCGGACGGCGCCCGGCCTGATGCCGGAGCCCGCCGAGGTGACGGATGCGCCGCCGCTTGCGCGAATCGTCCTGAAAGTCCCGCTGCCGCTTCCGCCGTCCGTCCTTTCGGAGTTGGGATACGGTCCCCAGGCGGGCCGGCCGCTTTGGGTCGGCCTCTGGGCGCAGTGGTGCGCGCCGTGCATCAAGGAACTTCGCGAGCTCCTTTCAGAAGGCGACTCCCTGGGCGAGACCGGTCTCGACCGGCTGGCGGTGAACGTCGACCAACCGGCCGATCGGGGCGCGGCCCAGAGAGTTTTTGGCGAAAAGATTCTTCAGGACCACGCGGCCACGTCGCTGCGGGAGCAGGCGGCGTCACCGCGCTTGCTCGACATTCTGACCGCCGTTCTCGATCACGTGCGGGACAAAAAGGAGTCCTGGCCCCTACCGACCAGCATGTTGATCGATGCCAGGGGCGAGTTGCAGGTGATCTATCTGGGGCCGGTGACGGTCTCCCAACTGGCCGCCGACGCCGAGATGTTCGGGCGCGATCCCCCACCCCTGCATCGCCGCGGCGCGTTTGCCGGCCGCTGGTTCTACGGAATCCCGCGGGACCTCCTCGCCCTGTCGCGCGAGCTGAAGGAGCGCGGGTATCGCGACGAGGGGGTGTTCTACGTCATGGCCGACCGCCTTCGAAATCCGATCGGCCGGGGGCCACCCGATTCGCCCTAATCATCGGATAGACAGCAAGTTGCGTTGATTGCAATGCACTAGCCAGATGCCAGTTGAACGAATGGGGCATGAGGCGGCTGTTGAATTGACGCCTCGAACGAGTCCGCAATTTCGCAAGAATATGGCTTTGGGCTTCGGTACCGATTCGATTATTATGGGCCGATTGGGTATGGTTCATTCATCTCAGGGGCCAGCGCCGACCGTCGCCCCGTCCGGCATGGTCAATCTCCGCCCCCTGGTATGCGTAAGGAGTGTCGAATGTCGCGATTGAGCCCGGCTGTAGCGTTGTCGATTGTCTGCCTGTTCGCCTCGCCGGCCGTCGCCCAATGGGCGAACTTTGTTGACGAGACCGCTTTCCGCGTCAACACCAACTTGGATCCCAACAGCGGTCCGTCTGTTGTCGAAACCAACCCCGACGAGAAGGACTACGCCTGGGGAGACATCGACAAGGACGGCGACATCGACCTCATCGCGGTTTACAAGTCGCTGGGCACGACGGCCGGCAGGCGGCGCAACGTTCTCCTGATGAACGAAGGCGGCGTCCTCGTCGATCGGACCACGCAGTACGCCAGCAATGAAAGCGGCACGATCGGCGTCGCCGGCAGTTCGGGCTTCCTCGACGAGACAAACGACCGCGACGTCATCCTGGCCGACGTCAACGGCGACACCTGGCCCGATATCATCACCGCCACGACGCTCAGCGGCGACCAGCCGAAGTTCATCTCCCATCCCCGAATCTACATCAACCGCAAGGACGATCCACCCGGCAGCGGAATCTGGCAGGGGTTCGTCTATGACGACGTCGATCGCGTGCCGACCATGCCGGCCGAGCCGCGATTCTGCTCCGTCTCGGCGGGCGACCTCGACGGTGACGTGGACATCGATTTGTATTTCGGCGACTACCAGCAGGGCGGCGCCCGGCCGATCGACCTGAACAACCGGCTCTGGATCAACGACGGCAACGGCTATTTCACCGACGAATCGACGACGCGCATGACCGAAGACCAGCGCGACGTGTCCTTCGCGATGGCGACCGCGATCGTCGACATGAACAAGGACGGCACGCTCGACGTGGTGATCGACGACGCCCTCAGCGCCCCGACGGCGGTTTCCATCGTCTATAACGATCCCAATAATATAGGATTCTTCCAGGCGATGCCCCGCGATTTCGTCTACAACGCCAGTCCGTATCACATCGCCGTGGGCGACCTGAACAACGACACCTGGATGGACATCGTCATCACCGACGACGGCAATGATCGGTACATCCTCAACACCGGCGTGCTCGACGCCAACGGCTTCGCCACCTTCGGATCGTCGCAACTGCTTCAGGGGTCGTCCCCGTCGCAGTTCGGCGGCAACAACCTGATCGCCGACCTCGATGGCGACGGATTCGGCGACGTCCTGGTGGGCAACGTGGACGTCGACCTTCCCAGTTGCAACGAACCGTCGAAGATTTACCACAATCTCGGCAACGTGCCGGACGTAACCCTGATCGAGCAGGGAACCATCGGCATCGCTCCGGCCGACCTGCTCGGCGTCCATGACTGGGCCGTCTTCGACATCGATGGCGACCTGAATCTGGACATCGTGATCGGCACCTGCACCGGCACGAAGGTCTACGGAAACCTGCCGCTGGAAGGCGTGCGCTTCGAGTATCCGTTCGGTATCCCGCTGTTCGTCCAACCGGATACGCCGACGACGATTACCATCCGCGTCGTGGCCACCGGCGAAACCCCGCTGATGCCCAACTCCGGCACGCTCTTCTATTCATTGGACGGCGACCCGTTTCAATCCGTGGCCATGACGCCCATGGGGTCGGCGCGGTATGACGCGGACCTGCCCGGCGCCGAGTGCGCGACGAATTACAAATTCTACGTTCAGGTGCTGCTGCAAAACGGCGAGCCGTTCACTGACCCGTTCGACGCCCCTGCTTCCGCGAACACTTCAATCGCCGCCGTCGGCACGGAAATCACGCTGGAAGACGGCATCGAGGGCGACGTGTCCGCCTGGACCGTGGTCAACGACCCGTCGCTGACCAGCGGCGCCTGGGAGCAGGCCGAGCCGATTCAGACCATCTTCCAGGGGGCCATCGCCGCGCCCGGCGCCGACGCCGAGGCCAGCGACGACAACACCTTTGCATTCGTCACGCAGAATTGCCCCCCTCCCCCCGATCCGTGCAGCAATTTCGCCGCCGGCACCGCGGACGTGGACGGCGGGCCAACCGATCTGCTGACCCCCGTGCTGAACCTCAACGGAACCGACGCGGAGATTTCCTACTTCCGCTGGGCCTATAGCAGCGGCGCCGACGTCCTGACCGTGTCCATCACCAACGATGCAAATAGCCCGACGCCGACCTGGGTCAACGTAGAGAACGTCGCCCACACCTCCAACGGCCAGACGACCGCCTGGGAAGGCCATTCGTTCCGCGTCAGTGATTTCGTCGCGCCGACGTCCACGGTTCAGGTTCGCTTCCGAGCCAACGACGTCGACACCGGCTCGGTCGTCGAGGCCGGCGTCGACCTGTTCCGCGTTGAGAAATTCCTTTGTTCGCTCGTGCCGACCTGCGCCTGTCCGGGGGACGTCAGCGACAACGGCGGCGTCGACGGCGCCGATATGCAGGGCTTTATCGATTGCATGTTCGGCGGCGGGGCCAATTGCATCTGTGCCGACATCGATCCCGGGCTCGGACTGGACACTGCCGACATCGCGGCGTTTGTCACCGCGATCTTGAGCGGACCGGCGTGTCAGTAACCTCGCCGAGCGACGACGAAGCGTGACGATAAGGGGAGGGAATTGTCCCGTGAAGCGGATTCTCGCGGCCGGCCTTGGGTTTTTCTCGCTGGCATCCGTTGCGGCGGCATTCGGCGGCGCCCCCGCGCTCCAGCCCAGAATGGGCGAGCCGCTCAACGATCTGTCCGCGCCGGAGTTACAACGATTCATCGACGGCAAGGCCGCCTTCGAACGTGTCTTCACGCAAGTGGACGGACTGGGCCCCATCTTCAACAAGGAAAGCTGCGCCAACTGCCACAATAATCCCGTCGGCGGATCGGGCGCGCAGACCGTGACCCGTTTCGGCGTCCCCGACGAAAAGGGCGGCCCATTCGACCCGTTGGAGTCGATGGGCGGCTCCCTCCTCCAGGCGCAGTCGATCAGCGAGATGTGCAGCGAGGAAGTGCCGAACGTGCCGGGAATCTATACGACGGTCCGGACCACGCCTTCGACGCTGGGCTTCGGCCTCATCGAGGCCATTGAGGACGCCGACATCCTGGCCAGCGAGGACCCAACCGACTCGAACGCCGACGGCGTCAGCGGCCGGGCCCACATGGTCCAGCCGCTCGAGGGCCCGCCGGGACTGCGCGTCGGACGCTTCGGCTGGAAGGCCCAGGTGGCCACGGTTTTGACGTTCTCCGGCGACGCCGCCCTGAACGAAATGGGCATCACCAACGACCTGGTCATGGCCGAAAACGCGCCCAACGGCGACGCCGGACTGCTGGCCATGTGCGACACGGTCGCCGATCCGGAAGATACGGGACCGGTCGGCACGCGCTTCATCGACGAGGCGACGGATTTTCAGCGCTTCCTCGCCGCCCCGCCGCAGACTCCCGCCTCAGGCATGACCGGCGAGACGATCTTCACGACGATCGGCTGCGCCGTCTGCCACACGCCGTCTTTCACCACCAGCGACAGCGTCGCCCTCGAAGACGCAATCCGCGACAAGACGATCAAGCCGTACTCGGACTTCCTGCTGCACGATATGGGCCTGCTGTTCGACGGCATTCCGCAGGGCGACGCCGAGGAAGGCGAGATTCGCACGCCGCCGCTATGGGGCCTGCGCGTGCGCGACCCCATGCTGCACGACGCGTCCGTCGCCGCGGGGGCGTTCGATTCCCGCGTCACGGCCGCCATCATGGCCCACGGCCAGGCCGGCAGCGAGGCGAAGCCCTCGGTCGATCTGTTCGACGCCCTGAACGGCCCGGATACGGCGGCGGTCATTGCATTCCTCGATTCCCTCGGCCGGCGCGAATTCGACCACGACGGCAACGGCTCGATCGATACCGCGGACCAGGCGACTTTCATCGGCTGCTTCACCGGGCCCGGCTCGTTCTATACGCCCGACGACCCGTGCAGCATCTCCGACCTCGATCTCGACGGCAATGTCGACTGCGACGACTACCAGGGTTTCGAGGCGGCATTCCTCGGCGATCAGGGCGTCCTGCCGATCGTCTCAATGGAAGATTTCATCGGCGTCCTGATCGGCACAGTGACTGACAGCGCCACCAAGTGCATCGCCGACATGGACAAGAACACCGCCAACGACGCGGCCGACATTCCCGACTACGTCGCCGCGGTCCTGGCCGGCAGTTGACCGTTTCGCACATCCAACCCGTTTGAGATGACAACGTAGCGTCCGCCCTCTGTGGCGGACGATGGGGCCGCCCTCTGTGGCGGACGATGGGGCCGCCCTCTGTGGCGGACGATGGGGCCGCCCTCTGTGGCGGACGATGGGGCCGCTCCGGCTCGTACACTTTCCCCGTCGGCCCCGACGGAGCGGGGCCGCTACACGACGGCGCGAACCGACAGCAGTTTCGAGCATTCCGTAGCGTCCGCCCTCTGTGGCGGACGATGGAGCCGCCCTCTGTGGCGGACGGACCGGAGGCATCCTCTTCGCAGCTTATTCGTCGGCCCCGACGGAGCGGGGCCGCTACACGACGGCGCGAATCTAATTCCCGCGGAGCGATTTTGCTCGGCGCATCAGGTCCACCAATTCCGCCCGGCGGCCGTCGGAGTCGGCGCCGAGCGCCCCGACGGCCATCTGGATCACCGAATCAATCGTCAAATCGCCTTTGTGCGGGCTGCACCGCAGCAACATGCCGAACCCGGCGACCGACGCCGCCAGCCGCAGGTCCCCCGAAGCGCTTTCGAAACCGCGCTCGCTCGCCGACAGCGGCGCCTCGATCAGCGTGCTGACGTCGCCGTGCGGCAGCTTGTAGCGCAGCTTGACGGTCAACAGTTCATCACTCGGCGCGGTGTCGTTCGTCACCGTCGCGCTATCGTTCTTCGCCGCCGCGACCGCCGCCTGATACTTCAGCGGATCGACGCCCGCCAGCCCCATCGCCGCCGGAACGATTTCGTACAGCGCCGTGACCGTATGCCCCGCGCCGATCTCGCCGGCGTCCTTGGCGTCATCGTTGAAGTCCCGCGCCGCCATGACGCGGTTCTCGTAGCCGATCAGCCGATACGACGCGACCTGCGACGGGTTGAACTCGATCTGAATCTTGACGTCCTTGGCGATCGGCACCAGCGTCGCGGCGATGTCGTCGACCAACACCTTCTTGGCCTCGCGGAAGGTGTCGATGTAAGCGTAATGGCCGTTGCCCGTATCGGCGAGCTGTTCGAGCGTGGCGTCCTTGAGGTTGCCCATGCCGAAGCCGAGGACACTCAGAAACACGCCGCTTTTGGCCTTCTCCTTGATGAGGCGGATCAGTTCGCCGCGCTCGGTGACGCCGACGTTGAAGTCCCCGTCGGTCGCCAGGATCACGCGGTTGACGCCCCCCTCGATGAAATGGCTGGTGGCGATGCCGTACGCGGCATCGATACCCGCCCCGCCGTTGGTCGATCCGCCGGACTCCATTTGCTCGATCGCGTTGAGGATGGCCGCCCTGTCGCCGGCCGGCGTCGAGTCCAGGGCTACGCCGCTTTCGCCGGCATAGACGACGATGCCCACGCGGTCCTCGCCGGTGAGCTGGTTCGTCAGCAGCGACATCGCCTGCTTGAGCAGCGGCAGCTTGTTGGCCGGGCTCATCGAGCCCGACACGTCGATGAGAAAGACCAGGTTGCAGGCAGGCCGCCGCTGCCGGTCGATCTCACGGCCCTTCAGCCCGATGCGGACCAGGCGGCGCCCCTCGGCCCACGGGCAGGCCGCCTCTTCGAGGTGCACGGCAAACGGATGCTCGCCGGTCGGCGGGGCGTAGTCGTATGCGAAGTAATTGACCATCTCCTCGATGCGCACGGCGTCGGGCGGCGGCAGTTGGCCGGCGGTCAACATGCGGCGGACGTTGGAATACGATCCGGTATCGACGTCGACGGAGAATGTCGACAGCGGCTCCTGCAACACGGGCTTGAATGGATTGTCGAGAATCCGCGCATAGTCCTCGCCGGTCTGACGATACTGCGGATCGGGTTGGCGGCGGCGCGTCCACCAGCCGGGCTCGATCTTTGCTTGCTCGTCATCGGTGGGTTCCTCGACGCCTTCACGACGAGCGGTGATCTCCAGCCAATCGGGAGGGTACTTGATATCTTTGTGCCAAGGGATCGCTCCGTTGTTATCTTTGTTGGCGCGCAGGTCGAGCCATAGGACGCCGTGTCCAGCATTGCTCACTGGATCATCGTCGCTGCCGCCCAAGAACCCCCCGCCGCCCATACCTCCTTTTCCATTTGATGCTTTGCCGATCGATTCACGATCGGTTGCGTAAGTGACGTAGCCAAGGGCAGCCAATCGCTGTTGATCCTCACTGGTCAATTTGCTGGCTGCGTTTTCTCCGTCCTTTGCACCGTTTTGGAGTTTGTCAATGAGCTTTCTCGCGCTGTCAGGGGAAAGACTCCAAAGCTTAATGACGGATTGACCGTGGCCACCCTGATCAACCTCTTCGGACGGGGCATTAAATTGCTTAGGCGTCGTGTTGTTGTCGTTGATCGTCGCCCATAGTTCAGCTTGTGCATCGCTCGAACCGGTCGCGGCCGGATCGGACGCATCGATATTCATCGCCTGCCCGATTCCGCGCAAATTGGCTGACAATTCAACTTTGCCGCTGGAAGTCTGTTTGCCCGACTCCGGTGGGGTAAACTCGAGGTTCCACACAACGGATTCCGATCCCGCAGGGACGAACTCGGTGTTCTCGGATTCAACTTCACGACTCATCGCCAGCATGGTTTCACCCGACAACTCGCGCGCTCGGCTGAGGCCCCCGAACTGCATCGACGCCGTAACGCCCACGACCGCCAGAACGATCGACGCCGCGGCGGCGCGGGGGAGCCAGCGGCGGAGTTTGGAGGCGAGGATCGTCGCCTCGATGCGCTGGCGCTGTTCGTCAGTCAGGCGTGGGTCTGAGTCGGCGGCGAGTTCGTGCTCCAAGGCATCGGCCGTCGCGCGAATCTGCCCGACGATGTCCTGCGCGTCGGCCGACGATTCGAGAAAGCGCTCGACCTCCCCGCGGTCGGCGTCGTCGAGTTCACCCAGGGCGTAGGCGGTCAGTTTCGGATCGTTCAATTCAATGCTCATAGGTCACGCTCACTTTGGACCACGACGCTTCGTTCGTTCTTGCCCCAGCGGGGCAACGGGCTATAGCCACGGGTGAAGCGAAGCGAAACCCGTGGGAATCGCGCCCCCAAAATGCCTTCCGCCCCGACGGGGCGGCGGAGGGCTCCGCGTTCTGAAATAGCGCGGTTCGCGTCACTCCTCGCCCATCTGCTCGCGCAGGCGATTGACCGCCGTGTGGATCAGGTAGCCGACGTTGCCGACGCTCAACTCCATGACCTCGGCGATCTGCCGGTAGCGCAGGCCTTCCTGAAACTTCAGCCGGATCACCTCCTGCTCGCGCGGCGGCAGCGTCTCGACCAGCGCCGCTAGCCGGCTCACCGTCTGCCCCCGATGCGCTGTCTCGGCCGGCGACGGCACGCCGCCTTCGATCGTCTCCGCCGCCGCGTCCACCAGGCGCACGACGCGCTTCTGCTTTCGCTGCTCGTCCAGCGCCGTATTGCGACAAACCGTGTACAACCAGGCCTCCAATCTGCCGTTCAGCGACGCGGGGTCCTCGCGGCACAGCCGGCTGAACGCCTCCTGCACGACATCCCGGGCCCGATCGACGTCGCCGGTCAGTCGGGCGGCGTACCGCACCAGCCGGCCCTCGTAGTCCGCCAGGGCCCGGCGAATCCAGTCGCGTCGGGATGTCGGGTCGGGGCGTCCCATCTGGCCTCCGGTCCGGGGCTCGCGGCTGCTCTCGGCCGGCCCCGGCTGAGATAGTCCCCGCTACGTTCTTATGACGGGCGGGGCCGCGGTTTCTTAGGGCTCATCCGGGAAATTGGACGAATTCCGCCCTCCGGCGGTTCCCGGTACTGGTATCGTTTGGGGAGCATCGGCGTCTCGCCGGTGCGACCAGGCCATTCGCACCGGCGAGACGCCGATGCTCCCCTTGGATTCGACGCAAACAATACCAGTACCCGCGAGCCCGTGGCCGGGTGCGGGGATTGCCCTAAGATAGGCCGACCATGTACTTTGTCGTCATCCTGGCCTTTGCCCTGGTGCTCAGCGACGAGCTGCCGCCGCCACAGTTTCGCTCGTTCTGGGGCCGGCCGGAGGGGGATCCCCTTCTGCCGATCCTCGTGCTGGGGGTGATCGTCGGACAACTGGCGCTGGTCGCGGCCGTCGCCTGGTGGAATCGACGGCGGGTGCTGGCGCGGCTGGACGGGACCGACGACGGTCATGACCGGGCCGCCGACGCCTTCGCACAGGGCCAGGCGATTGTCCTGGTCATTCTCGCGGCGGCGCTGGTCGGGACGACCGTGCTGACGCCCTGGGCTCATCTGGTTCGGGATGCGAAGCAATTGAACCTTGACCGAATTCCCCTGCTGGGAGACCTGCTCGTGCTGGTCCCGTTCTTCGCGTCGCTGACGCTGGCCTGGTGGGTCCATTTCGCCGCGGAGTCGGCGCTGCGTCATAGCGCCTACGAGTGCGAGGCGTCCGAGGGCGGCGGCGACACGGCGAATCCACCCGCGGTCGAGCGGTCGGCGGCTCGGCAGCGTCCCGAGGCGCCGCCGGATCAGTCGCTTCGCGCGTTTCTGGTAGACAAGTTTCGCCATCACGTTCTGATCATCGGCGGTCCCATGACGCTGATTGTCCTGGCCAAGCACTTCACGGATCTCAGTCGGGCGCCGTTGACGCGGAGCACGGGTATCGGCTGGCTGTCGGACGCGATCCTGGGCACGGTCTCGATCGCCGTTTTGGCGCTGGCCCCGGTGATGCTGCGATATATCTGGAAGACCGAAGCGCTGGCGGCGGGGCCGTTGAGGACGCGGTTCGAGCGGACCTGTCGGCGCATCGGACTTCGCTATCGCGAAATTCTGCTCTGGCGGACCCACGGGATGGCGGTGAACGCGGCGGTGATGGGCTTCATCCCGCCGCTGCGCTACGTCATGGTGTCGGACGCGCTGCTGGAGACGATGGAGGACGGCGAGATCGAGGCGGTCTTCGGCCATGAGGCCGGGCACGTGCATCATTGGCACCTGCCGATGTTCGGCGTCTTCGCGGTCAACAGCATGTGCATCGCCGGCGGCGTCATCGTCGGCATGCAGTGGATGCGCCCGGCCACGGACCCGGGGACGCTGCAACTGGTCGGCCTGGGCATCCTGATGATCGCGTGGCTGTTCGGGTTCGGCTGGCTGTCGCGGCGTTTCGAGCGGCAGGCGGACCTGTTCGCCGTGCGCTGCATCGCGCCCGACGTGGAGCGGTGCGTCGAATGGTGTCCGGTTCACGGCAAGCGGCGATCGCCGGGGCTCTGCGTGTCGGCGGTCCAACTTTTCGGCCGCACGCTGGACAAGATCGCGCATCTGAACGGCATTCCCACCCAGATGCCGACCTGGCGGCACGGCAGCATCGACGCGCGGCGACAGTTGTTGGAGCGGCTGGTGGCGGAGCCGGCGCAGGTCGCGGCGTTCGATCGCCGGCTGCGAAAGATCAAGATCGTATTGATCGCGATCGGAGTCGTAGGGTGTCTCATATCGGTGGCTTATTTCTACGCCGACACTGCGCAAAAGGTAGATTGGCTTCCGTTGCCGAGTTTCCTGCGTCATGCATTGGAGTCAGCCCGAAGGGCTGGGATTCAATAGGCAGGGGCATCGCCCCTGTTCGCGTGCGTCGCGCCACGATCCCCGACCCCGAAGGGGTCGAACGGGGTCATCATAAGGCGACTGCCCGTCGCGAATTCGACCCCTGCGGGGTCGTGGTCAACGAATGTCGGGTGCTACCGGCGGCGGCGCTGCGCTTGGCCGCCGGCTACTGAATGTCAGCCCTTTCGGGCTGAGCACCGCGTCCGATTTGGAACACGCGCAAAGGCCACAACTCCAGACGATGCGCATCACCGCCGGCGCAGGTCGCGGCGTTCGATCGCCGGCTGCGCGCCGTCAAGATCGTGCTCATCGTCTTCGGCATCGTCGGCTGCCTGGGGGCGGCCGCGCCTTATTACGACAGCGTGGCACGGGCACTGGGCTTGCCGTTGCTGTTCGCCGGCAGGTGAGGGGCGGCCGCACGGGCGTCACACGGGATTTGGCAAGGGGCGGCGAAACGGCCGCATGACGGGAAAGGCGATCGCCGGATGGCGCGCGGCAGGCGGCGAATCGGTCGCGGCGGCCTGCGGCGCGGAGGCGCCGGGCCGGTCGATGTCGTGGATCAGGCGCCGCTGCCGCAGTTCGCGGGCAATCGCCACCTTCAGCGCGATATGAAGGGCGATCATCGCAAACGTCAACTCGAGATACTCCTCATTGTGGAACATGCCGTGGATGCAGTAGGCGGCCATGCCGAGGCACAATCCGCGCGAGAGGTGATACCCCCAGCGCAAATCGGGCGGCAGTCCCCGGGCCCGGCGCATGTATCGAAACATGCTCAGAAGCGATCCGAGAATCAGGACGAGCCAGATGGGGTGGCCCAGCAGGCCGAGTTCGGCGAGATTCTGAAGATAGATGTTGTGGGCGGCCTTGCCCCCGCCCTCGAGGTCCCGGTTGGCGGTTTCAAAGTTGGCGAAGCCGACGCCGATGGCCGGGCTGTGGGCCAGCAGTTGCCGGGCGGATTGCCAGGTCCAGAATCGTGACCTGGCGGAGCGGTCCTGGCGGTAGTCGATGATCGATTCGATGCGTTCGCGGATTTCCCCGGCGGACGTCGCCAGGGCGACCGTTGCAACGAGCAGGACCGCGAGCATGGCGCGCAGCCGGTAACGGCTGGTCCAGGCCATTCCCGCCAGGACGAACACGAACGCGACGAATCCGGCGCGCGAGCGGGACCCGATGATGGCCAGGCACATCAGGGCGGCGCAGAGGATGAGCAGGTTGCGCCATCGGCCCTGTCTGAGAGAGAGCCCGAAGTAAAATACCATCGGCAGCGTCATGGCGCTGGTCAGGGCGAAGAGGTTGTTGTCGTACGATTTGCCGTAGACCTGGTGGGGGCCCAGGAGGATGACTTTCAGCCCGCCCTTGATGGCCCAGAAGGCGACGGCCAGGGCAACGACGGCATAGAGAATCCGGATTCGCTTGACGTCGGAGGCCATGCCGGTGACGAGAATGGCGACGATGAGAATCTTGACCAACGACCGAAACTGATAGGACGTATCGGTCAGGGGATAGGGGGCGAGCAGTCGGGTGGCGGCGATGTAAAGGACGAGCGCGGCGAACAGCGCCAGGGGCCACGCAAACTCGAACAGCGGCGCTGCGACGGTTCGCGGCTCGGTTTTGACGACGCGCCCGGAGACGGCGTCGGTCCGGACGGCGACCTGCCGCCGACGGACGCCGATGACGATGGCCCCGATCATCAGGGGCACGCCGACCAGCAGGGCGTCCTGAAACTCCGGCCTCCAGCACAGGAGCTTCGGCTGCATCAGCGACACGACGTAATAGACGCACAGACCGAAGAAGGGCCTGATCAGCACGACGGGCAGGATCGCCAGCAGGATGGCGGCATAAACGGCAAATCGCATGACTAATTCTCGCTCATCCCGATTGGGCGCGGGCCCGCGGGGAGCATCGGTTCATCGGGATCGCGACTTGCGGTCAGGCGCGCGAGCCGGGCCAGCAGGTGCGCCAGTTGCCGTCCTCCCGACCGCCAGGTGAAGCGCTCCTCGACGCGCCGGCGGGCGGCTCGGCCGAGGCGGCTGCGCCGGGACGGGTCGCGGCGCAGGTCGCGCAAGGATTGCGCCATGGCCGCGGGCGCAGGGTCGACGATCAGGCCGCTGACGCCGTCGTCGATCATCTCCGGCGAGGCGTTCACGACGCCATTGCCGTCGGGCCGGACCGCCACGCAGGGCAGCTCGCACGCCATGGCTTCGATCAGTGATCCGCCGAATGACTCACCGCGAGACGGAAAGACGAAGACGTCCGCCGCGTGGAGAAACGGCCGGACGTCGTCCCGCAACCCGGCGAGTGTGACGACGGAGCCCAGTCGGGCATCGCGTATGCGCCGTTGCAGGCGATCGTCGTCGGGCCCCTCTCCGACGAGAATCAACCGATCGGCGGTGGCGCGATCGCGGGCCAGTGCGTCGATAAGCAGATCGAGGTTTTTCTCGGGTGCGACGCGCCCGGTCCAGACGGCGACGAATTCCTGGGGCTTCAATCCCAGGAGGCGGCGTGCGTCGCGGCGGCCGGCCGGCGTCGGTGGTTTCCATTCGTCCGGATCGACGCCGCCGAGAATGGCGCGACATTTCTTCGGGTCGAGGCGGTATCGCTCCACGACGAGGTGGCGGGTGGTGCGGCTGTCGAAGACAACCGCGTCGGCGCGGCGAAAGGCGGCGCGTTCGTTTCGGAGCTTCAGACGCCCATCGAGAGCGAAGGCGCAGCGGTTGAGGATTGGCCCCTGCGCCCAGGCGGCGCGCTCGGCGACCCGGTGCAGCAGCGTCGTTCCGCCGCAGACGAAGACAATCGGCCGCCGGCGGTCCAGCGCGGCACGGGCCGCGACGAATTCGGGTTGGCACGACAGCAAGACGTCGTGATCATTGTCGCAGGTTTGTGCCAATCGTCCGGCGGCGCGGCGACGAGCCGTCGCCTGAAGCGCCCAGTGGATCGGCCGTTCACGCCGCCCGAACGCTTTGCGAATCGCCATGCCGTCCAACTCGTGGCCATCGACATCGGTGTTTCGGGCGTCAACGAGAAACGCGACGGCGTGTCCGGCCTCTTGCAACTCGAGGGCCAGCCGACGGGCGCGCATGGACAGGCCGCAGCCGGCTCGGCGAAGCGTCGGCATGTGCCAGAGTAGGTTCATGCGCCAGCCACTCCGACCCGCGTCGCGGCGGGCGACGGGCGGGCGTCCGTGACGCAATCTTCGAGAATCCTGGCGAGTGACGCGGCCTGGACGTCGCGCCGCAGGGCGGACAACACCGACAAGCGATTCGGTCTGGCCGGCGGCCCGTCATGCCATTGGTCATAGGTCGTCTCGATCGCACGCCTCCAGGCATCGGGCGACGGATTGTCAACCCGTGTGCAGCCGCCGGCGCGGCGCAGCAATTGTTCAAGATACGTCCCGGCGTGAACGGAGGCGATGACGTGTCCGCCGAAGGCCAGGTACTCGTAGGTCTTCGCCGGGATGCAAAAGCGGCCGCCCTCGACGGTGGGCGTGGTGAGGACCAGCGCGTCGGCATCGGCCATTTCACGAACGGCGTCGGCATGCGTGCGATAGCCGACAACGTCCAGGAATCGGCGGTCTTCGGGGCGCATATGGATTTTCTGCCCGGCGGAAAGACTGCCGACGACGCGAAGGCGAATACGCCGGGCGACGTCCGGGCGACAGCCGCGGAGCATGCGAACGCCGCCGAGGATCGGCTCGATCGTTTGCCCACGGTAGAAGCTGCCGACGTAGGTGAGTGTGAATGGACTAGCGTCCCGACGGCTGCGCGCGGCAGAGGTGAGAGTCATGCATTGATCATTCAGCGCCCCGACCGTCAGGGAGGGGTCGGCGCGCGACGGCGACGGCTCTCGCATTCGCGAGGCGAGCGCTCCCTGACGGTCGCGGCTCAGATCGCCGCCGAGTTCGCCTGGGATGAAACACGCGGAAGGCGCGTCGGTGGGATCGTAACCGTTGGGAATGACGACGACCTTCGCCGCGTACCGCTCTCCGTACCGTTCTCGCAGCCGGTCGGCCAGCTCGGGGCAGGTGACGACGACGCGATCGGCGCATCGGACGATCGCCGATTCCAGCCGAAGTCTTCGGTCGGCGGCACGGCGGTCCTCGCGGTCGTCGGCGAAGTTGTCGACGATCGGGTCGCGCAGGTCGGCGATCCAGGGCAGGCGGTATCGCCTTTGCAGCGCCAGGCCGACGCGATGGGTCTCGTGCGGCGGCGAGGTGGTGATGACGGCGTCGATCGAATCGCGAACGAGCCGTCGCGCCGCGGCCCGTGTCGCGGCGCCGGTCCAGAGAAAATGCGGATCGGCGATCGGCAGCCATCGCGTCCAACGCTGCAACCGCCAACAGAGACGACGTTCGAGTTTTCCCGATTGCCGGCCATCGACGCGCGACGCCGTCGCCGCGCCGGTGCACAGCCAGGTGGCGATCGCCTCCGGCTCCCATCCGAGGACGCGATCGACCTGGACGTCGTCGGGCAGCTCGGCTGCCAGGGCGGAGTCGGTCAGGGGATAGTGGCGGTGGCCGGCGCAAACAACGTGGCACTGCCATCCGTAGCGCGGCAGATACTTGACCAGCTTCACGGCGCGCTGCACCCCGCTGCCGCCCATCGGCGGAAAGTGATAGGAAACCAGCAGGGCGCTTCGGTCGCTCAAGTTACTCCGCCTCTTCGCCGCGGGGTCGCCGCCGTCAGACGAGTCGCTCGCGCACGAGTTGTTGCAGCCGCCACGGCCACGCGAATCTGCCGCGCGCCGGCGCCAGACAACGCGTGAGTTGTCGCCTGACGTGCCATCGGGCGCGCCATCGATGTTGCCGAAGCGCGCCGGCCGACAACCCGATCGTTTCAAGGGCACCGCGAATGCCGGCGATGACGTGGGCCATGTCCGGCCGCCAGCCGCATTCGTCGTACACGCAGGGCGTTCCCAACGGATTCCAGAGCGTCTCGTATCGCTGGCGGTTGGTGATGCCCAGGCCGGTCCAGCGGCGCTCGGCCCCGCAGCCCCAGACGTAATGCGGGCATCGGCACAGGCACGCCAGATGCAGGCCGCCGGTCGACGCCCCCGCGGCCAATCGGGCGCGCGACAGCAAGCCGATCGCGCGATCGAGCGGGCCTTCATACGTTTCGACGGTGAGCCCGATCGATGCCAGTCGCCGGGCCAGTTCGGCCCACCACTGATCGGAAGCGTTTCGCTCGGCGGCGACGTCGCGGCGGCGCGGCACGAGCACGACGTCGATCGAGACCCGCTCATTGCGGCGCAGCGACTGAAACTGCTGTGCGGGCGACCTGGCGGCCCAGACGTGACCGCGGTAGTCGGGCTGCAACCATTCCGCGCCGGCGACGTCGATGCCGTACCGGCGGCAGGCGTCCGACGTCCGCAGGCGAACGACTTCGCCCAGTTCGCCGGGATCAAAGCGCGAACCGTCGGGCCGAATGCGATGGTCTTCGTTCGGCGCGCCGGGCAGATCATCGATGCTGGCCGGGCAGAACAGGAGGCGCGCGTCGCCGTGAGCGGCAGGGCATCCGTTGGCATACAGCAAGTGGCGATCGGGCGGCGCGCCAAGGACGATCCGTTCGGCGGGCGATCGGGCGATTTCGCGGCGCACGCGTCCCTGCCAGTTCATCAGCTCCCAGCCGAACTCGCCAATGTAGGGCGGGATGATTAACGGTCGCCGGGTCGCGTTCATCGCCGGACACTCGGGGCGATGATCTCGGTGTTGGCGGGCCAGTCCTCGACGATCCGCTCGAATTCGGATTGCGTCCCCGACGGGGCCGGCTTGCGGCTGAGGGACAATGGGTCAACGTCGCGATGGTTGACTCTGCGGCGCAGATCGAGCACGGCCTGATGTCCCGTTTCGACGGCCAGGCGTCGCGAATCCTCGCCGATGTGCCGCTTGAGGCCGAAGGGATAGGCCAGCGCGAGGGGCGCTCGTCCGACGATGGCGTCGATGCAATCCCGGGCGCTTTCCATTTCGCGGCGTTGCTGGCCCTCAGTCAGCGCCGAGAGGATGACGTGGCGATGCGTGTGATTGCCGAACTCGATCAGGTCGGGGTCGGCGGCCGCCATTTCCTCCGGCTCGACGTAGGGTCGATACCGCGCCGCCAGCGCCGCGCCGGTCGTGCCCGCGTCGCGCGCGACCGATTCGAGAATATCCGGCAGGTCGGCGCGGAAAGATTGGCGGGCATGCTCCGCGACGGATCGGTCGAGCGACGGCGGCGCGATCCCGGCGGCCGACATGGCGTGGATCACGCGATCGCCGTGGCCCTCGCTGATGAGCCACGCCAGCTTGTGCTGCCATATGAGATCCGCGTTTCCGATGACCGACGTGACGGGAAAAATCGTGATCGGTATTCCTCGCCGCGCCGTGATGAGCGCCGCCTCGCTGAGCGAGTCCGCCCAGCCGTCGTCCAGGGTCACGACGACGGCGCGGCGCAGGGATTCGCCGTCCCGCGCCGCCTGCACGACGCGCCGCAGCCCGACCGGCTGGAAACAGGCGGCCAGGTAATCCATGTGCCGCTCGAATTCGGCGGGCGCGTGGACGGGCGCGCCCGGCGGGCACAGAGCGCTGCGGCGATTGGCGATTCGGTGATACGCCAGGATGTTGATGCAATGGTCGTTATAGCGCCGTCGAATCCTGCGGACCCAGTTGCCCGGCCAGGAGTCGAATCCCGTGCGTTGGAAAATCGTATTCATCGGCAGCGCTCCACTAGATGACGGGCCCGGATCGCGGCGTCCAGCAAGTCCGCGAGCTTGCGGGTCTGCACGTGGCGCGTGAGCGGGGCGAGCGACTCGGCGGACCGATCGCCGTCCAGCCGTCCTGCGAGCCACGCGGCGTACATCTCGCCCAGGGCGGCGCTCAATCCCTCTATGTCATCGGGGTCGCGGCGCCAGACGCCCGGGTACGGGCGCAATTCGCGGGCCGCGGCGCCGTCGAGAGGCACGGCGGCGAGAATGGCGCGGCGGCTGCCGAGACACTCGTAGACCTTCGCGGTCGTGTCGTTCTCGCTGCCGGGAAGGTTGGGGAGCAGGATCACGTTGGCATCGGCCTGGACCATGCGGGCCAGGGCCTCGCGGTGCGTCAGCAGGCCGAGGCGGCCGATCGTCTCGCCGTCCCCGGGCCGGATCAGTTCATCGAAGCTTGGCCCGGCCCGGCCGGCGAAATCAAGTCGGACGTGGGCGGCGGCGCCGGGCGTCGCGTCAATGAAGCGACGAAAGGCGTCGAGGAGATTGGCGGGGCTTCGCGTCGCGTAGAGTGATCCGGCGTAGAGCAGATGAAAGCGACTGGACGGCTGCTCGCGGCGGTGTTCGGGGAAGTCGGCCGGGTCGAATCCATTCGGCAGGGTGACGAACTTGGTGGCCGGCACGCGCCGGTAGCGAAGGCCAAAGCGTTCCGTCATGTGATCGTTGACGCTAATGACGAATGATGCCCGTCGGACGACGACGCGCTCGGCGGCCCGCGTCAATTTCAACCCCGGCGTCGAGCGCCATTGCTTCCAGTGAATGTATTCGACCCAGGGATCGCGAAAATCCGCCAGCCAGGGAAGGCGCAGGTGATTTTGCAGCACGAGGGCGATGAGGTGATCGCTGAACGGCATTCCGGACGAGAGCATGGCGTCGAAGGGACGCGCCCGGTGCAGGCGGCAGGCCAACGCGACGGCCTGCGGCAGGCGAAAGACGCCGCGATCGGGAAACGCCAGCGCGTTGTGGATTCTGTCGAAGCGCCATCGGAGCTTCGCGGTCCAGTAGGATTCGTGACAGCCGACGAACTGCGTGATGGCCGCCAGCCGGGCGGCGGCGTAGCGCGCGGCGAAGGCGGGCCAGGCGTCGACCACGGGGCTGAGCCGGTGGACGGCGGTCGACGGGGGAATGTCCGCCAGACTCTCGAAGTCGCTGGCGCGGCGGGCATCGTGCGAGCGCGTGGGGCGCCGCCGCATCGCCCCGGTGATGACCGTGGCGTGCCAGCCGTCATGCTCCAGATACTTGACGAACTTGCGGACGCGGGTCGCGCCAACCGATGCCACGGGGGGGAATCGACTGGCGATGACCAGCAAACGCCGCGGCTGGCGTTGGGCATCGGGAGCGGATGCGTCGTGCCCTCGCCGCGCTTCGGAAACGGCTTGCCCGACGCCGGCGCGGTCATCGACGCCGTGCGCAGGCGCATGGCGATCGTCAAGGTCGTGCCGGCCGCGCCGGAGCGATTTCGTTTGTGCCGCGCGGGTCATGGGTCGCCAAAGTCCGTTGACGGGTCGTTCGCGTCGGAAGAGCGGATCGATGTCGCTGTTGTTGTATCGAACGACGATCGGGCCGACTGAAACGCGCAAATGATCGACCCACGGGGGCTTATCGGACGAGACGCGGCACCGCCGGCCGAGTCGATTCACGCAGCGGATCGGCGCTCTTCCGCACCGCGCGAGGCCCGTGGCGGGCTGCCTGACGCGGTCGGAGCAATTCTTCGAATCGCCTCTGCACGTCCTGCCAACAGTGGTATGCCGCGGCGTAACGGTACCCTCCGCGGCCGATCAGGTCGCATAGGCGATCTTCGCGGCATAGGCGAACGACGCAGTCGGCAAAATCTGCCGGCTCGTCGGCGACCGAGAGGTGTCGCCCCGACTCGGCCGCCAGGCAGGCGGCGACGTTCGAAGTGGCGACGACCGGTCGGCCGACGGCCATGGCCTCCAGCACCTTGTTTTGCAGGCCGCGGGCGATTTGCAGCGGCGCGGCGACGATCCGCGATTCGCGCAATAGCGCGGAGACGTCCGGCACGTCGGGGTGAACCGAAACGCCGTCGACCGAGGCCAGCCGCCGCACCGAAGCGATCGGCCGTCGGCCGAGGATGCGCAGCTGCGCCGTCGGGACGCCCTGGCGAACGGCGGGCCAGACGCGGCGGACCAACCATTTGGCCGCGCGAACGTTTGGCTCGTAGTCCAGCGTACCGACGAACGTCACGACCGGAGGGCGGCTTGACGGGAGAGCGACATTGGCCCCTGGGAGATGGACGCCGTTGGTCAGTACGCAAAGCCGGCGGTTTCGCTTCGAGGGATCGAGCACGCGTCGCTCGCGGTCGGTGATGACGGTCGTGGCGTCGAATCGCGACGCGAGGTCGAGCTCGAGCTGCCTGAGGCGAACCGCCTCGGCCCGATAGATCATGGACCACGGCATCAAGGACACGCGGGCGTATTCGAGCCATTTTTCGCTGTCGGCATCGCACAGGTCCAGGACGCGCCGCCGGGCGCGAACCACCAGGGCGTACGGTGCCATGCACGCGGAGAAGGCAACGACGGCGTCGTATGGGCGACGGCCGAGGTCGGCGACGTGCCGCGACATCCGTGCGTCGCGATAGGCGCCGATGGTCAAGCAATCGCCGCACGCCCAACGCCAGGCGGCCATCGCCAGAGCGGGACCGCGGCTCCACGGGACGGTGACAACGCTATTGCACCATTGCTGCAACGCCGCGACGGCCTGCCGGTCGCTCGAATCATCGCTGAAGCACGCCAGGTCGACGTCGTGATGGTGCGCGAGATGGCTCAGCAGGTGATACGATCGAATCTTCTCGCCCTTGTCGGGCGGATAGGGAAGGCGATGGGCAAGAAAGAGAATCCTCATGCGGCACGTCGTCTGCGCGGAGGGATGCGACTATCCCGTTATCGACCGCGCCACGGCTGCCCCCAGAGGTCGGGTGATCGGCAGCGGCAATCGTCGCCAGATGCGCCGCGCCAGGGCCCACCGGGGCGAGGTCGGCGACAAATCTGGCGCCTGGCGACCCGGCGGCGTGTAGTCCTGGTACTCCAGCGCGCGGGGCTCGAATCCGCAGAGCCGCTTGAATTCAAAGGGTCCCGGGTTGTCGAATCGCGTCCGGCCGAAATCGTAGCGCTCGTAGCCGTTCTGAACGCCCCATTGCATGGACCGGGCATAAAGAAATTGCGAGAGCCCGTAGATATCGCGGCGCTCGTCGACGCCCACGAAGTAGGGCATGACCGTGCGGCGGTGGAGAAACGTCAACAGGCCGGCGACGGGCACGCTGCCGCATCGGACGAGCTGGGCGACGGCGCCCTTCGGACCGGCGGCGTCGAGGATGGCGCGAAAGAACCGCAGCGGATAATTCGGAGACGCCAGGCGGCGCATCGAACGGGCGTAGAGCCGCCAGACCTCCTCGACGAGGTTCGTCCCGAAATCGACGGTCAGCGCGTGTTTCTCGAGGGCCCGACGGGCGGCGGCGCGGGCCTTGCGGGGCAGCATGTCCGCCACGTCGCCGACGTTCGACGGCAGCGATTTTTGGAACATCGCGTGCGACCGCCGTGCGGGCAGGGTCGGATCGCCGGCGGTGATGGACCGCAGTTCGAGCAGGCGGGCGCCCAGCACGCGGCAGCGGCGGCGGGCCTCATTGAGCAGCGTGGCGCGGGCCTCGTCGTCGTCGGCGAGCGCGCCGCCGTAGGTCGCGTAGGGAAGACTGATCAGGATGCGCCCGGCGAGCACGCTCTTGATCAGGAACATGGGCAGCACGCCGACGGCGGCGGATCCCCGGCAGGCGATGAGATAATGCGGCTCGTGCCCGAACGCGGATTGGACCGCCCGCTTCCATGGCAGTTCGTGAAAGAAGGTCGCGTCCTGCCGGCGGGCGACGAAATCGGCCCAGGCGAATTCGGACGCCGCCTCGAGGGGCGCGATCCGGATGCCCCGCGACGGTGCGCCGCGCAGGCCGGCGTACAGCGATGCCGCTGGGCTCGCCGCCGGGGCGAAGCGCGCAGCTATGCGCCGTCGAGGCCGGGCCGGTAGGTGTAGATCGTGTCTCGCTGGCTGCATGCCGTGGCGATACATCCCATCACGTTGAGGTTGTTCGACTGTAGCCAGTGAAGCGACTGGCGAACGAGGTGCGACGCGGTCCTGTGCATGCGGACGACGAACAGGACGCCCGAGCACAGGGGGCCGATGACGCCGACGTCCGACACGCGCTGCACCGGGGGTGTATCGACGAGGCAGACGTGGTACCTGTCGCGGATCTCGCCGAACGACCGGGCGGCCGACGCGGAGTTCAACAGCTCGGTCGGATTGATGCCGGCGCAGTGCCCGGCGGGGAGGATATCGAGATTGCGGATCGGCGAGCGAATGATGGCCCCGTCCAGTTCCGCGCGGCCGGCCAGGACGTCGGCCAGGCCGGGGGATTGTTCGATGCGCAGCAGCCGGGCCAGCGACCCCTGTCGCATGTCGCCGTCGACGACCAGCACTCGTAGGCGCCGCACTTCGGTCATCACGATTGCCAGGTTGGCCGTCGTGACGCTCTTGCCTTCGCGCGGCACGCTGCTGGTGATCGCCAGGGCCGAATGCTTGGCGTTCTGCGAGCGGACCAGGAGCCACGTCCGCACCGCGCGGTACTGTTCGGCGAGCGAGGATTCGCTTTGCCGGCCGGCCACGACCGAGGGGTCCACGTCCCAGGACACGGGGGCGGACGGCGCGGCGTCCGCGGACTCGATGTCCGCGGCGCAGGTCTGGCCGCCGGCGGCCCCATCGAGCCAATGCAGGCGGCCGCCAACGCCGGAGATCCGTGGCCGCAGGGCGTCGGAAGCGGCTGCGCCGCCGGGGGGACAGACGCGCTGCCGTTGGTCGGCCTGGGCCCTGGCTTTTTTCAATGCTTCGGCAATATGCCCCATGGTGTCACCTGCGGGCGGCGTTCGATCAACTTTGTTCCATTAGGATTTCGGCGGCCGATAGCGGCGATGCCTTCAGCGTTTCATAGAGGGCCGGATCGTTCAAGCTCAGATAGGCAAAAAAACCCGAGACGGTCATGCACGCGAACAGCAGGGCCGCCGTGGCGGGAAGCAAAAGCAGGTGCCGCATCAGCCATTTCCTGCGCGCCGGCTCGGTGAGAATCTCGTTGATGCTTTCGATCACGGGAATGCCCAGCGACGTGTGGAGTTGCTTGACCGTGCGGAACGAGCGGTCGCCCAATTCGCATCCGAGCACCGACAGGGACCCGGCGGCCGCGCCGATGGCGAGGCAGATCAACAGGACGGTCAGCGCGACCGGCGCGCTGGGCTGGCCGGGATCGCCGGCGGCCTGGACCTTGGTGAAATGAATGGCGCGGTTGTTATCCTCGACGGTCAGGATTCGATTGATCGGTCCGATGTTGGCCTGCCAGGTATCGAGTTCTTCGCGTAGCCGGTCGGAGCGTTGTCGCAGGTTCAGATACGCCTCGCGCTGGTTGGCGGTATCGAAGCGGATGCGTTCGATCTCGGCGATCCGGTCGGCGATCGTTGCGAGCCGCGCATCGGCGCCGGCGATCAGCGCGCCGGTACGGGTCAACTGAAACTCCGTGCGGATTTGCCGTCCGGCGAGTTCCTCCGACCCGTCCGCAAGGAGGCCCGACGCGCCGCGCGTGACCCACCGCGGAAGCGACTCCAGTTCGGCGCGGCGAATCGCGATTTCCTGACGCAGCGACACGACCTTCGGGTGGCGGTCGGTCATCATGCGCAGTAGCCGGTTGTCCTTGATCTCCTTTTGCAGGGCGCGGATTTCATCGTGGAGCTGCACGTAGCGCGGATTGGGCTCCAGGTCCTCGGGATCATCCGCCGCCGCCGCCCGTTCGTCCTCGCCGTCGCAGCCGTTCAACAGGTCGTGCAATCGCGCCTGCTCGTCCAGCCACTCGCCTCGCTGCCGCACCAGGTCGAGACGTTCGACGAGCAGGGCCGACTGTTCGGCCTGGGTGGGGTCCTTCGTATCGGGATCGATGCCGGGATACCTGACCTCCAGCTCGGCCAACGACTCTTGCAGGCCGCCGAGTTCGGATCGACAGCGCTGGGACTCGGCCAGGAAAAACGAGCGCACGCCCTCGAGGACCCGGACGGACTTCTTTCGCGTCTGATCGATATAATGGTCGCGCAGGGCGTTGACGATCGCGGGAACCCATTGCGGGTTTTCGAGCGACAACTCGATCGAGACGATGTCGCGATGCGAGGAGCTCTCGATCAGGCGAAGCGACAGGCCCTCCTTGATGCGTGTCTCCAGCTCGCTCCGGCGTCGGACGATGTCGGGGGCGTGCGCCCTGTCGCTCGTCGGATCGGAGCCCGGCGGGAGGTCCAATTCGTCGAGCACGCGTCCGATCAGGTCCGGGTCCGCGAGGTCGGAGGCCATGTGCTTGCGCATTTCGTCGTATGAGCCGGTCCACGTTCGTCCCATGAGACTGGCGAGGACGGGATCGTTTTCGCGCTTGATGACCGTCGCCGCGGTGAACGTCCGCGGCACCCAGAGGGAACAGACGAAGGCGATCGTCGTCACGGCGCCAAATGGCAGGACGAAAAACCACCGGCGGCCGGAGACGATGCGCCACGCTTCGGCGAGCGTGTAGCGAATGTCGGTCATCGAGAATTCGTCGATCTGGTGCTGCATGACTGGGCCGTTCCCGTTAGTCGGCAATCGCCGACGGGCTAGTTCGTGTCAAACGTATCGACGGAATTCTTCGTGTTGGCCGGCGCGTTAAAGGTCTGCGAGACCGCCGAGGCCGGGAACAGGATTTCCTGTATTCGCAGCCCGATCCAGCCGGCGACGGTCGGCGGCACGTAGATGATGTCGCCTTCCTGAAGCAGAATGTTGCTCTCGAGATTGCCTTCTTCGACCATCGCGAACGTGTTGACCGTCATGACGTGCCGGCGATCCGGCTGGTGGCTGGGACGGATCACCTTGACCATTTCCTTGGCCGCAATGAACGTCGGCTGCGCCATGGCCAGGGCATTGATCAGCGTGTCGCGCCCGGTGTACGGATAAGGTCCCGGCCGCGAGACCTGCCCGAACACGAAGAAGTTCTTGCTGCCCGAGTCGTTGACGCGCACGTTGACGTTCGGATCGAGGTAATACTTGCGAAGGAGGGATTCGAGCTTTCGGGCGATCTCGACCGGCGTCATGCCGGCGACCTTGACCTCGCCGAGCAGCCGCAGCGTGATCTTCCCGTCCTGGCGGATGGTCTGCACCTCGCCGTCGATTTCCGGCGCTTCGGCGGAGCTGATCTCCAGCGTATCGGGCGGCTGCACGCGATAATCGGCGGCGGAGACCGACGCCTGCCAGTCGTGAACGAACGCCGTGACGTCCGCGTCGGATTGGCTGCATCCGCCGGCCGCCATCATCGCCAACGCGAAGACGGATGCGGCCGCCGGCAGTCGCCGGGGAACAACCGCGTCCGCGCGTCCTGCGCGGCGGTGGTCGGCTCGACACTCCGTTGTCGGGGCGAAGTTCATCCTTGAATTTCCGAGGCGCCCGGCCGGCCGACGATGGGGGGCCGAACGCGTTTCGACATCTATTCCGTGCCGTTTATCGGGATTGAGGGCGGGCGACTGAATATATGACCAAGACTTGATTCGCTCCGCGCGGCAGCTTCCACCTCTTGACGTAAAGACAAACAGCGCAGTTCTTGCCGTTCGACGGTCATGCGCCGGCGCGCCGGCGCCGGCACGTTCCACGCATTTCGCGCCGAACGCGCCCGTCGGTCGCACAAACTGCGCGGCGCGATCCGTTTGCATGGCGGGACGCCGCATCGACCGGCCGGGGGTCGTTGTTTTTTCGGACACGGGCGGCGCGTCGCGCCGGCGTTGCCCAGGGCGATGATCGCCGTCAAGCGTCGCGGCGCACGATTCCGATAACCCCATCACCAGTTGCGCCAATGCCGTGCGCCCTTGCGCACGGCATGGTCGGCGCAATGTTCGCCGCTGCCGGGTGGCGCCGGCGGCACGCGATCTGGAGAAAAGGGATGTATCACGATTTCTTCGGGCTCTCGACGGCGCCCTTTAACAACACGCCTGATCCGCGGTTTTTTTTCGACACGCCGGACCACGAGGAGGCGCTGGCGTCGCTCGTCTACGCGGCACGCCACCGAAAGGGATTTGCCCTGGTGACCGGAGAGGTGGGGGCGGGCAAGACGCTGCTAAGCCGCCTGCTGATGGAACGCCTGGGTGAAGGCGTGCGGACCGCCGTCGTCACCCACACGCGGCTATGCGGTGGCGAACTCTTGCCCGCCGTTTGTCGGGAATTCGAAATACCCCTGCAGCGCGACGCCGGACATGCGGAGATCCATCGGGCCCTGGAAGACTATCTGCTCGAACAATACGGCCGCGGCGGACTGGCGGTGTTGATCCTGGACGAAGCCCAGAATCTCTCGGCGGAGTCGTTCGAGGAGCTTCGCCTGCTGAGCAATCTGGAGGCCGACGATGCCAAGCTGCTCCAGGTGCTGATCCTCGGCCAGCCCGAATTGCAGGACCTGTTCCGCCGGCCGACGATGCGCCAACTCTACCAACGGGTCTTCCGCAGTTTTCACTTGCGGGCGCTGAGCGCCGGGCAAACGGCGGGTTACATCGCGCACCGACTTCAGGTCGCCGGATGGCGCACGGGCGACGCGATCTTCGACCCGGACGCCATCGAAGCGGTCTTTCGGCTCTCCGAGGGTGTGCCGCGGGTGATCAACCAGATCTGTGACAACGCGATGCTGGCCGCCTTTTCCAGGGAGTTGCGAAGCATCGGCGAGGCGCTGGTCAACGAAGTCGCGGACGAGTTGATGGCGCTGCGTATCCAGCCGGCGGGCCGCCCGATCGCCGACGCGGTGGTCCGAAGTCTGCCGCATCCGAACGGGGGCGACGCCGGTGGACAACGGCCGGGCACGGCGAGGGTCGAATGGGCGGCGTACATTCAGCAGGTGTCGCAGCGTGACGAGGCGGCGACGGCCAAGCTCTACGAACTGGATCGCCTGGCGCGCCGCATGGCCGATCGACTGGCGGCGTCGGAGGCGGCCCTCGAGGACGTCCGACGGGAGAAGATCGACGCGGCGAGCACGGCGCAGCAGGCGGCGGCGGCGCTTCAGGACGTCGAGCGCATCAGGAATGAGGCCGGCCGCGGGCTGGAAACGGTGCGGGAAGCGGCGCGATCCGTCGAGTCGGAAGGCGAGCGGGCCTCGCGCCAGAAGGCGACGTTGCAGCAGCACGTGGCCGAGCTGATCACGGTGGAAAAGGCAGAGCTCGACGCCGCGCGCCAGATGCGCGAGCGAGCCGCGGAGATGCTCGTCGACGTGCAGGCCGCGGTGCGGGAGGCCGAGCGCCATGGCGCCCGCATCCAGGAATCCGCGCAGACCGCGGCGGACCGGCTCAAGGACCAGGCCGACGTCGCCGCCGAGCGCCACGCCAAGCAGGCGGCGATTGTGCAGCGGCAGGTGCGGCAATCCCTTCAGGAGCTTCACGCCTATACGCGCACCCAGCGGCAGAACCTGGCGAAGTTGGCGTCCGAAGAGCGAGTCGGCATCCAATCGGCCCGCGAGATGCGCAAGGAGGCGCAGGCGATTCTCCGAGCGGCCCTGGCGACGGCGGAGGAACTCAAGAAGCGGTCGGCGGACAGTCCCGGCGTGTCTGGCGGTGCGGCGGGCGACGCGGCGGCGGCCCGGCGCGTCGAGGATCTGATCGCGGACTTTCACGACGGCCGCAGGCAGATGGGAGAACTGCTGCAACAGGCGCGCGACATCTGCGAATCGACCCGGGCGCAGTCGATCGAACTGCTCCAGCGACTGCGCGAAGAAATCTCCGCGCAATCCAGCCGCGATCAGGAGGTCTGGCGCGGCGCCATTTCGGAATCGCAGGAGTCGGTCACGTCGCTGGAGTCGCGGATTGCGGCGGCCCGGCGCGACGCCGAGGTGACCCGCCGCCGGCTCGAAGAATTCGTGACCGGCGCGGCCGACACCCGGGAGGCGATCAGCGCGACCGTCGAGGAGGGCCGGCGCGTCGTGGCCGAGGTCAAGGAAGAGATCGGCAAGGCGACGTCCGATGCGATGGCCACGGCGGACGCCGCCTCGCGGCGCCTTTGCGCCGATTCGCAGGCAGTGGGACACTCGGTGCAGCACGCCGAGAAGACGATGCGAATCCTGAATCGCGAGTGCGACGCGGCGGTCGAGCGCGTCCGCGGCGGGCTATTACAAATGCTCGATCGGGCGGCGGCGGCCAAGCGCGAGATCGTCGACATCGGCGACCACGTCACGGCCGATGCCGGACAGGCGCTGTCGCGGTTGCAGGGCGACGCCGACAAGCTGCTGACGCGATTGGAGTCGCTCAAGCACGATACGACGATGCAGGAGCGGAGGATCTCGGCGCTGCGCGACGGCGCGGAGACCGCGGCGACGGCGATTCGCGATCATGCGTCGAAGGTCCTCGAGCAAGCGCAGGTTCAGGCCGCGGCGCTGGCGCGGCAGTCCCATGAATTGCACACGCAGGCCGATCAGCGCGCCGACGAGCAGCGGCGCGAGGCGGAGCGCCTCGTCGCGTTGACCGCTGAGGCCCGCGAAAAGGCCGACGACACGGCGGAGCGGATTCTCGGCGAGGTCCGCGGCGTCCGCGACGGGGCGGTGCGCGAGGCCGAGGAGATGCGCGAGCAACTCGTGCTGGCCCGGCTGAAGCTGGTCGAAACGCGGGAGGATTCCGCCCGGCTCTTGCGCGAGCTTTCCGCCATGCACGATGCGTCGCGCCAAAGGACCGACGCCCTGGTCCGCGAGGCCGAGGCGGTTCGCAAGAAGACCGAGGAGGTGCTGGCGATACCGCAGGCCCTGATCGACGACGCGGCGAAGAACGCCGGTTCGCTGGCGCACATGTCGCGCAAGACCTCGTCGATCGTCGAGTATCTCTCGAAGGCCGGGCAGGAGGCGGATCGCCATCGACAGCAGATCAGCGAGGCAACCGCCGAGGCGGACGAGAAGCTCGACATGCTCAAGCGGCAGACGTCCCGCGTCGGCCAGTTGATCGGCATCGTGCGACAGCTATACGGATCGATGGACGCTCGGGCGAAGATCGAGCGCATTCGGTCGCGGCTGGACCAGGCGGACGACCTTTGTCGCGAGGTGATGCCGCGCGAACTGGAGAACCTCCGCAACATCCTCGCCGACCAGGTCGTGGCGTATTCGGGGGCCGATGGTCCGAGCGCCGCGGGCAGCACATCACCATCGCCGGCCCCCGGGACATCGGGCAAGATCGTCGCTTCGCGCAAGCGGTCCGACGCGGTCGCGCCGAATAAATCGCCGCCGGCGAAGGGCCAGGCAGCGCTGGGACAGATCGTCACCCGCAATCAGAAACTCAATCAGTGGCTGCGCGACGCGCTGCGGGAGGCCGACGAGACGCCGTCCGGCGCCGGCGCGGTTTCCGCGGATCGAATGACCACCGACGCTGTATCGACGAAGAAGTAACCCGACGCGCGACGGCAGGATCGGTCGCCCATCCTTGCGTTGGGGCGGTCTCTGCGCCACACTCCATTGCTTCCATCCGGGTCACGACCCACGTTGTCCGGGCCGGGGCGTCGCCCTGTGGAGCGAAGGGGACATGATGAAGGCCACCGAATTGTCGATGCCGCGCGCCTGGATCTGGTTGCTGGTCATGGCGGCGTGCCCGATGGCGCCTGCGACGGGCCTCGGCGATGAATCCGAGCCGGGTTCGCGCGAATTGGTCGTCGGCGCCGAGGACCTTCGCGAGGGGCTCCGGGCGATCGTGCAGTCCGCCCGTGACAAGGTGTTTCCCGCGCTGGTCAACATTCACGTCGTGACGGTGGACTACTGGGGCGGCAAGGAGCAAAAGGGCAGCGCCGTCGGCAGCGGGACGATCATCTCGCCGGAAGGGCACGTCATCACCAACCAGCACGTGACGAACAACGGCAAGAAATTCAACTGCACGCTCGCGGACAAGCAGGAGATTCCCGCCGACCTCGTCGGCGAGGACCCCCTGACGGACCTGGCCGTGCTCAAGCTCAAACTGTCGGCGCTGAAGGGCGGCGGATCGTTGCCCGTGGCGAGCTTCGGCGATTCGGATCAACTGGGCGTCGGTGACTACGTCCTGGCGATGGGCTCGCCGCTGGCCCTGTCGCGAAGCGTGACGCTGGGGATCGTCTCGAATTGCGAGCGCGTCTTCGTCGGCCGAACGGACGACGACCTGGAGGAAATGGAGCTCGAGAGCGGGCAGCGCACCGGACTGTTCACGCAGTGGATCCAGCACGACGCGCTGATCCACCCCGGCAACAGCGGCGGCCCCCTCGTCAATCTCAAGGGGGAAATCATCGGCATCAACGAACTCGGAGGAGCGGCCATCGGGTTTGCCATTCCGTCGAACCTGGCGAAAAGCGTCAGTCGGGCGCTGATGGCCGACGGGGAGGTGGAGCGCAGTTGGATCGGTTTGTCGCTGAAGCCCATAGAAAAGACGGGGCTGGACCGCGGGGTGCTGATCAACTCGGTCGTGGACGAGAGCCCCGCCGCCACGGCGGGAATCCAGGCCGGCGACGTGGTGGTGAGCATCGACGGCGAGTCGGTCACGGTGCGATTTCCCGAGCAGGTGCCGCCGCTGATGCGGCGCCTGGCGGACATTCCCATCGGCGCGACCGTCGTGCTCGGGTACGAGCGAGACGGCCGGCAGAGCCAGTGCCGCGTGACGACGGCGAAGCTCGAGAAGGACCGCGGCGAAGAGACGGCGCTTCGTGCCTGGGGGCTGACGGCCGAGGAGATTTCGTCGAAGCTCGCGCGGGACAGACGTCTGCCGGATACCAAGGGGGCATTCGTCAGCAGTGTCCGGTCCGGGGGGCCGGCGCAACTGGCGGAGCCGCCGGTGGATTACGGCGACGTCATTCGCAGGATCGAGGGCGCGCCGATCGATTCGCTCGAGGACCTGGTCGATTGCTACGATCGCATCATGTCGCAGGAGGAGATTCCCGAGTACCTGTTGATGCAGTTCGATCGCGGTGGAAAGGACCACGTCACGTTATTGAAGCCAAAGCCCGAGGACGAGGAAGACCCGCCGCGCGAAGTCCCCAAGGCGTGGGTCGGCGTGGCGACACAACCGATCATCGACAGACTGGCCGACAAGCTGGGCCATCCCGACGTGCTTGGCTATCGCGTCACGCGGATCTACCCGCGAACGCGCGCGGCGCAATCGACGCTTCAGGTCGGCGACATCATCACCTCGCTGAACGGTGAGACGCTTCGGCCGCGCGGCATGCAGGACGCGGGGCTCTTCCATCGGCAGCTCCGCAAGCTGGACATCGGCGGGAATGCGACGCTCGGCGTCCTCCGCGGCGGTCAGCGTCTTGAGATCGAGGTGCCGCTGGAGCGCACGCAGATCACGCCGCAGGAAGCCCGCCGCGACCGCAATGAAGATTTCGAGATATCGGTGCGCGAGGTGACCTTTTTCGACCGCGACGAGCAGCGGTGGGACGAGTCGGTCAAGGGCGTCCTCGTCGAACAGGTGGAATCGGCCGGGTGGGCCGGGCTGGGCGGCATCGACTCGGGAGACTTGATTCAGGAGATCGACGGCCGGCCCATCAAGGGGCTCAAGAGCTATCGCCGTGCGATGAAGAAGATCGCCGAGGATCAACCGCAGCGCGTCGTGTTCGTCGTGCTTCGCGGCGTGCAGACGCGGTACGAGTTTCTTGAGCCCGATTGGAAGCCGGCGCTGAGGGACGGGGCCGCCAACGCCGCGGAGGATTAGCTTCATGATGTATCGTCTTCGAACCAATTCCATCGCGGGCGTCATGGCGCTCGTCCTGGCCGCGTCGCTGTCGGCGGACGAGGGCGTCGATCTCTATGGTCGGCTGATCGAGGAAAAGGCCCCCGCCCTGGTGACCGTCAAGTTCCTGCTTCGCCTCGAGGGACAATTCGGCAAGCGCGAAGTGGAAAGCGAGATCACCGGCATGATGATCGATCCGAAGGGCATGGTGCTCTGCGCCAATTCGCGGCTCGGCGGGGGGCGACGGTTCGGCTCGGCGCGGCCGACTGACATCAAGATTCTGATCGGCGACGACATCGAGGGAATCGACGCGACGCTGATCGCCCGCGACACCGAGCTGGACCTTTCCTGGGTCCGGGTCAAGGAGCCGCCGGCAAAACCCTTCGCCTACATCGACCTGTCCGCGTCCGCGAATGCCCGGGCCGGCGAGGCGTTGTACACCGTGCGCCGAATGGCCAAATTCTTCGATCGCGCCACGACCGTCACCCAGGGGTTCCTTTCCGGGCGCACCAGCAAGCCCCGCGATCTGCTGATCCCCGGCGGCGGCCTGAACCTCGAACAGGGCCAACCGGTCTTCACGGCCGGCGGGGCGCTCGTCGGCGTCGTCGTGCTTCAGTTGCCCGAGGACGAGGAGATGCAGTCCAACCCGATGGCTGTCATGGCGATGCGCAACGATATCGTCAACGGCCTGATCCTCCCCGCCAGCCGCGTCCTGGAGGCCACGGATCGCGCCAGGCAGTCCGCCGCCGAGGACGAGGAGGAAGGCGACGACGACGACGGAGCGAACGACGAATCCGACGACGACGCCGAGGGCGCCAAAGACGTTGAGAAGGAAAGTGACGACGGCGACGAGGAGTGATTCACGCCTTTCAGCGACGGACGGGCCTTCAGCCACTGTCTCAAACCTTGTGGAACCGACTCACTATGTGCTTAGCGTGCCGCGCGTGGATCGGATCCCCGACCGTCATGGAGGGCTCAGCGCGGAATGGCGAGAGTCCTTGGGTTCGCGCGCCGACCGCTTCCTGACAATCGCGGCTCCGAAAAATCACCATATGCCAAACGCGCAGTCGGGGTCTAAATGTAGGCGGGCGCTTCCATGCACAGGGGCGGCGCCTTGCCTACTGACTTTCAGCCCTTCGGGCTGGTGTGTTGGGGGGGGCGGATTTTCAAACAGGGGCGGTGCCCCTGCCTACTGACTTTCAGCCCTTCGGGCTGGTGTGTTGGGGGGGGCGGT
>Ga0302046_10000033_pt1 | contig 139824 bp, 99 predicted proteins | sample RVTome_11_FD_200261 | JGI IMG/M metagenome (GOLD analysis project Ga0302046, IMG submission 200261) | Soil microbial communities from uranium-contaminated site in the Upper Colorado River Basin, Wyoming, United States - RVT147D111 (version 2) ... | reverse complement strand
AGACACGGCGCCGGTCTCCTGTACGACTGGTCGTGCAACAACTGCCGAAGGAAGGAGCCGACGCCGTGCGCCAATTTGTAGCTCGTCACGCCGAGAAGATCACCGGGGTCCTCAGCGGTTTCGATCGCCTGATCCTCCGAGGACACCTCCTCCCGCTGGGCCACGAGGGTGGCGTCCGCGCCTTCCTCGCCTCCCAGGGGGTGCTGCTAGGACTTCGGCCGCTACGTCGAGAGCACGACCAAGGCCATCCGCGAGGCGGCCGCGGGGGTCCTCGAGCGCCTGGGCCGTCCGATCCGCTACCTCGAATCGAGCCGCACCTCCAAGGAGCAGGTCGCCCGGACGCTCCTCGCCGAACAGCCGATGCGGTCCGGCCCGATCTGCATGCTCTCGTCCGTGGAGCCTTGCAGCAGCTGGCGAGTCTGGCGATCGCGAGAGCGCAAGCACCCCCAAGAGCTGCGCCGTCGCTCGACCAAGTGCCTGCATCTGTACACCTACTTCCTCGATCGCGACTTCGGCTTCATGCACGTCCGCGTCCAGACCTGGATGCCCTATACGGTCCAGGTCTACGTCAACGGCCGCGAGTGGCTCGGCCGCCAGCTCGACCGCGTGCGCATGCGCTACACCCGCGCCGACAACTGCTTTCCCCACCTCGCCAACCCCGAGCGGGCTCAGGACATCTTCGACGAGATGCTCGATCTGCCCTGGGCACGGATCCTCGATCGCCTCGTGCTCCGCGCCAACCCGGGGCTTGCCGAGGTCATGAATGCCGCTTGCAGCACCTACTACTGGACGATCCACCAGAGCGAGTGGGCCACCGACGTCCTGTTCCGCGACGCTTCCGTCCTGTCGTCGTGCTACCCCGATCTCGTTCGTCACGCCATGACCGATTTCGACAGCAAGGACGTCATGCGTTTCCTTGGCCGCAAGCTCACCCCCGCCTACCGAGGCGAGGTCATCAGCGACTACAAGGACCGCCGAGAGGGTGTGCGCGTCAAGCACGTCGTCGGGATCAACACCCTGAAGATGTACGACAAGGCCCACTCCGTCCCTCCGGTTCGCGGCAAGGTGCCCGCTGCGCTCCGGATCGAGAGCACGATGAACAACCCCTCCGACTTCAAGGTCCGCCGGAAAGCTCACGGGGACCCCCACAGCGCTTCCAAGCTGCGCCCTCTGCGGAAGGGGGTCGCCGACATGCGCCGTCGAGCTCGCCTCTGCCAGGCCGCCAACGACCGCTACGCCGACGCCCTCGCCCTCGCCGACGACGACACGAAGGTCCACGAGGTCCTCGAGCCCGTCATCAAGCCTGCCGACCTCGCCGGCCGTCGAGTTCGCGCGCTCCGCCCCTGGGCCGATCCCGACCTGCCCCTCCTGCGCGCCATCTCCCGCGGCGAGTTCCTGCTGAACGGCTTCCGCAACCGCGATCTCATGCCCCTCCTGTTCACCGACGACCCGAGCTCCCCTGAAGAACGCCGGAAGCGAAGCGCCCGGATCACCTACCTGCTTCGCATTCTTCGCGGTCATGGCCTCATCGAGAAGGTCCAGGCGACACACCGCTACCTCGTCACCGCAAAAGGCCGCCGCCTCATCGCCGCCGTCATCGCAACAGACCAATCCACCATAAGTCGGCTCAAGAAATGCGCTTAGGATTCTTGAACGCCGGTCAACATCTGCGGGCTCGGAGGCTCAAGCGGCCTAGCCCGGGCTAGAGACCGGGCGGGCTGGCCACGTCCGCGGCGCTCTCGTCCGCGAGCGTGTTCCGGAGGGCTGCCACGAGGTCCTTCAGCGCGAATGGTTTGCGCAGGAAGCCGGCGAGGTCCGAGCGCGGGAAGCTCCGGACGGCCTCCTCCTCGTCGTAGCCGCTCATCAGGATGACGGGGAGGTCCGGGCGCAGCGCGTGCATCTCCCGGAAGGTCTCCGCACCCCCGAGGCCGGGCATCGTCAGGTCCAGCAGCACGAGGTCGATCTGGCTGGCGAGGACACGGACCGCCTCGATGCCCTCCGTGCCGTTCTGCGCCTCTTCGACCCGCAAGCCGAGCCGCGGCAGCATCTTTCGAAGGACGGACCGTACGTCCGCCTCGTCGTCCACGACGAGCACGGTTCCAGCGCCCCTCCACGTGAGCGTCTCGGAGTCCGACTCCGGGGGCCCTGCTTGCGGGGCGTGCCCCTTCGAGGGCATGAGGAACCGGAAGGTCGAGCCGCGGCCGAGCTCGCTGTCCAGCTTCAGCGCGCCCCGGTGCCCGCGAACGATGCCGAGGACAGCCGCGAGACCCAGGCCGCGGCCCGTGAACTTGGTCGTGAAGAACGGATCGAAGATACGGGCCTGCGTCTCGGCGTTCATCCCGCGGCCGTCGTCGGCGACCTCGAGGTAGACGTATTCCCCTTCCTGGACGTCGGCCCCGCGGGCCTCAATCAGGTAGGCACGGTCGGCGGGCATCACGCCGGTCGTGATGACGATGTGCCCGCCCTGCTCGCCGAGTGACTCGGAAGCGTTGATGGCGAGGTTCGCGAGCACCTGGCGAACCTGTGCCACGTCCACTTCGACGGAGGGCAGCCCGGCGACCAGTTCGTAGCGCAGGGTCGCCTTCTTGCCCACCATCGCCGCGAGCAGCGAAGCGGACTGCCTGACGAGGTCGCTGAGGTCGACCGGCATCACCTGGAACCGGCCTCGCCCCGAGTACGCGAGCATCTCGTTGCACAGGTCAGCGGCACGACGGGCACTCTCGACGATCCTCCCGGCGTCCGAGAGGACCGGTGACCATGGCGGCAGCTGGGTCTGGATGATCTCGGCGAAGCCGAGGATGGCGGTCAGGATGTTGTTGAAGTCGTGGGCGATGCCTCCTGCGAGCACGCCCAGGCTGTCGAGGCGCTGGGTCTCCTGGAGCTTGAGGGACAGGCGTGCCTTCTCCGCGCGCTCGAGGTCGCTCGCGGTGACGTCCTCGATGGCGAGGAGCACGAGCCGCTCCCGGTACCCGTCTCCCGGGATGGCCCGCGCGTTCATCAGGAGGTGGCGGACTCCGCGGCCCGCAATCTCGCGCTCGAGCGTGAGGTGCTCGAACGCAGCCCCCCCGTCCCTGATCCTCGCCAGCCGCTCCAGCAGCTCCGGGGCGACCCAGCTCGCGGTGACGCCCTCGCCCAGCCGGCGATCCTTGACCGTTTCCCGAGTCGTTCCGAAGGCTTCGCAGAAGGCGCGGTTGACCATCTGGATGGACAGGTCTTCGTCGACGACGAGCAGGGGCTCGCGTACCGTGTCCACGATGCTCTCGGCGAAGTCGCGGGCGTGCTCGAGCCCCTGGGCGAGGCGCTTGAGGGTGTCGATGTCGGAGAGCGTGACGACGGCGCCGTCCACATTGTCCTGCGTCCGGTAGGGTCGCACGACCAGGGAGTACCATCGCCCGCCCTCGTCCTGCACCTCGCGCTCGGCGACGGTGAAGGTGTCCAGCACCTCGCGCAGCAGGGCTTCGAGGTCCGGCACGGGGACCTTGTCCTGCAGGTCGAGAAACCTGCGGCCGATGTCGGAGGGAGAGATCCCGAGGACCTTGGCTGCGCTGGGCGTGAATCTGCGGATGCGCAGGTCGCGCCCCAGCATCACGATCGGGATCCTGACGCTGGTCAGCAGGTTGCCCAGGTCGTCTCCGAGCTGCGCGACCTCCCGGTTCCGGTGCTGCAGCTCGTCGTTCATCGTGAGGAGCTCCTCGTTCGTCGCCTGCAGCTCCTCCTTCGCCGTCTGAAGCTCCTCGTTGGTGCTGTTGAGCTCCTCGTTGCTCGAGAGGACCTCCTCGTTCGCGGCGCGCAGCTCCTCGTTGGCGATCTCCAGGTGCTCGACGTTGGCGCGCAAGTAGTCCCGGGTCGCGACGAGCTCGCGCTCGAGCTGCTCGGCCCGCGCGGCGCCGAGGTCGGCTGCGTCCTTCGCAGGCTGCCCAGGCTGCCCAGGCTCCGACGGCCCGGCCGTCGGAGGCGGCGCAGCGCCGGCGTGCTCGGGGACCTCCTCGAAGAGGATCACGTAGCCGCGGTCCGCCGTACCCGGGACCCGGAACGGGGTCAGCTCCAGGTTCGCGTGGACTTCGCGACCGCCGGCCTTGACGCGCAGCCCCTCGCGCCGCACGGGAACGTCGCGCGCCTTCCCTTCCTCGATGATCGCGCGCAGGTCGGGGAGGAGCCCCTGGCGGGCCAGCCGCAGCAGGTTGTTGCTCGGCGCCCCGGGCGCCGGCGCGAGGAAGAGTCCGGTGTCGCCGCGGAACTGCAGGACCTCGAGCTCCTCGTCGATCACGACACCGGCCGGCGCGTACTTCGCGAGGATGATGCGGTCGGCCTCGCGCTGGGCGTCGAGGCCGCTCGCGCGGTTCGCGGGCGCCCCGCCCGGCCTCGGCAGGCCCCCGGCGAGGTCGATGGTCAGGCGGCGGGGCACGGGCCTGCGGACGTAGAGGCCCCGGAGGTCGCCCACCCTGGAGAACAGGTCCTGCATCCCGCCCACGCTCTCCGACGTCCCGAGGAGCAGGTAGCCACCATCCCGGAGCGCGTAGTGGAAGACCGGCAAGACCCTCTTCTGGAGGGCCGGGCCCAGGTAGATCATGACGTTGCGACAGCTGATCAGGTCGAGGTTGGAGAAAGGAGGGTCGCGCGTCGCATCCTGGCGGGCGAAGACGCAGAGGTCGCGGACGGCCTTGGCGATGACGAATCCGCCCTCGTCCCTCGCGAAGAACCGGCTCAGCCGCTCGGGCGTGACGTCGGCGCTGATGCGCTCGGGGTAGCGACCGGCGCGCGCCGGGGCGATCGCATCCTCGGAGACGTCGGTGCCGAAGAGCTTGAGCGGGAGGACCGCCGACCGCTGCTCCAGGAACTCCAGGAGGCTGATCGCGAGCGAGTAGACCTCCTCTCCGGTCGCGCAGCCGGGCACCCAGATCCGGACGGGATCGTCCGCGGCGCGATCCTTCACGAGCGCGGGGTAGACCAGCTCGGCGAGCGCCTCGAAGACCTCGGGATCCCGGAAGAAGCGCGTCACGTGGATCAGGATGTCGCGGCTGAGCGTCAGCGCTTCCTCGGGGTGCTCGTCGAAGTACGCGAGGTACTCGTCCAGGCGCTCCAGCCGGAGGAGGAGGATCCGGCGCTGGATGCGCCGCCGAATGGTCGCCTGCTTGTAGTTCAGGAAGTCGATCCCGCTGCTCCGGCTCAACCTCCGCACGAGCTCGTCGAGGGCCTTGCCCTCCGCGCCGTCGTCTCCCTGCTCCGCCTCCGATGCGGGCCTACCCGAGAGCCACCGGGACGGATGCCGGCTGATCCGGACGAGCTCCCGCGCGATGCCCGCCGGAGGCAGGACGGCGCCGACGCAGCCGGCGGCCACGGCACTCTGCGGCATGTCGCCGAACGCGGCCGACCCGTCCTGGGCGAACGTGATTCCTCCCCCCACCTTGATGGCGTGAAGGCCGGCGGTCCCGTCGGAGCCCGTCCCGGAGAGGACGACACCGACGGCGTGGCCGTCGTGCTGCTCGGCCAGCGAGCACAGGAACAGGTCGATGGGCCGCTGCGCTCGGTGCGACTCCTCGCGGGGAGTGAGCCGCAGGGCGCGTCCCTCCACGGTCATGGACGTGTTCGGCGGGATCACGTACGCGTGGCCGGGCTCCAGCTCGATCCCGTCCGTCGCCTGACGCACGGGCAGCTTGCACGCCCGCCCGAGGAGCTCCGCCAGGCTGCTCGCCTGCGTCGGGTCGAGGTGCATCACGACGACGAAGGCCATGTCGATCTGGCGGGGCAGCGGGCGCAGCAGCTCGCTGACCGCCTTGAGGCCTCCGGCCGAGGCTCCGATGCCCACGATCGAGAGCGCGGTCTCCGCTGCCTCGTCAGAGCGGACATCGGCCTCGGAGGACAGCTCGCGTCCCAGGCCTGGCCCAGTCATGGAATCTCCTCGAAAGCCTCACGTGGCCATTCGGGCGCCGCAATGGCCTTCGCCGCCCGTGATCTTAGCACCGAGGCGTCTGGCCCGTACGGAAAGGTCAATCCCCCCCATTCTCCCCCAGGTACCCCAGCGACCGCAGGTGCTCCTCGAGCTCCCGCGGCAAGCCCTGCGACAGCTCCGCCGCCAGCGGATGCCGCCGGACGAGCGCGGCGAGGCGCTCCAGCTCCGCGCGCAGCACCCTCCCCGACGCCGCGGCGAGCTCGCCTTCGCTGGCGAGCACGTCCTCGCGCTCCCCCGGGTCGCGCTCGAGGTCCCACAGCCCCAGCCGCTCCCCGCTCGCGGGCTCGGCGATCGTCATCCAGCGCGCGGTGCGTAGCGCGAGCAGGTAGTCGTCCTCCCAGGGACGGAAGAGCTCGCTGACGACCGCGCGCTCGGCGTCCCCGTGCGCCCCCGACGCACCGAGCCGCCCCACGAGCGATTCCCCCAGCACGTCCCCCAACCCCGCCACCCGCGCGAGCTCGAGCAACGTCGGCGCGATGTCGACGACGCTCGCCAGGCCCGCGACGCGCACCCCCGCCGGGACCGCGCGCGGGTAGCGGATCACGAGCGGCACGCGCACGGACTCGTCGAAGAGCGCCTTGCGGTGGCCGAAGCGGCCGTGCTCGTAGAACTCCTCGCCGTGGTCGGCGGTGAGGGCGACGACGGTGCCCTGCGCCAGGCCGAGCTCGTCCAGGAGGTCGAGCAGGCGGCCCACATGACGGTCGGTCCAGGCGATCTCCCCGTCGTACAGCGCGATCACGTGCTCCAGGTCGCGCGCCGGGAGCGGCTCGTCCGACCGGGCGACGCTCACGAGGTCGCGGCCGTCGCGCGGCCCCTGGTACTCGGGATCGAACATCGAGTCGTAGGGCGGCGGCGGGATGTAGTCGTAGTGCACGTCCCACAGGTGGACGAACAGGAAGAACGGCGCCCGTTCGCGCGCGCGCAGCCAGCGCTCCACGCGCTCGAGCACGAGGCCGCTCGTCACGTCGCCGTGCGACAGGTGGTCCGCGCGCTCCTGGCCCTTGGGCCGCTCCGGCGCCGTTCCCGTGTCGGGGCGGATGTCGCTCGCAGAGTACACCTCGTAGCCGGTGCAGCTCGTGTACTCGTCGAAGCCCTGCGCCAGCCCGAAGCGCGGGTGCAGGTACGGGCCGCTCCAGAAGCCCGCGGTGCGGTAGCCGCTCCCCTGGAACCGCTCCGCGAGCGTCGCGCGCGCCGGCGCGAGGATGCGCGTGTTGCGGTCGCAGCCGTGCACCGAGTCGGGCAGGCCCGTGAACATCGCCGCGTGCGCCGGCAGCGTCCACGAGGTGCTGCTCATCACGTGCTCGAAGAGCGCCCCCTCGGCGGCGAGGCGGTCGATGCTCGGGCTCGTCGGGCGCGCGTAGCCGTAGCAGCCGAGGTGGTCGGCGCGCAGGCTGTCGATCGAGATCAGGATCACGTTCGGCCGGTCCGCGCGGGCCGAGCCCGCGCCGTCGCCGCAGCCGGCCCACAGGACGAGGGGGACGACGGGGACGAGGGCGGCAAAGAGCGCAGCGTGGGCGTGGCGCATGCTCCGGCCCTCTAGCGCTCGAAAGCGGGCGGCGCCGCCGCCGTCCGGCGCCCCCACTGCACGCCCAGCCGCGTGCGCAGGAGGGACACGACCATCAGGACGGCCAGCACGATCGCCGCGGCGCGCGAGAGCCAGCCGGGCACGAGCCCGTGCTCGTGCCCGCTCGCCGCCGACGGGACGATCCCCAGCCATGGATAGAGCGCATCGACCGCGAAGCCGAGCGCGAGCGTCACCAGCGCCAGCGCCACGAGGTGCACGGCGAGCGCGCGCCGGCCCAGGATCTTGGACAGCGCGAAGAGCGAGGCGAGGTTGGTCGCCGGCCCCGCCAGGAGGAACACGAGGCCCGCGCCCGGGCTCAGGCCCTTCAGGATCAGCGTCGCGGCGATCGGCGTCGAGGCGGCGGCGCAGACGTAGATCGGGATCCCGAGGAGGAGCATCAGCAGCATCCCGCCGAAGCCCTGCATCACCGGCTGCTCGAAGAAGCTCTCGGGAACGGCCGCCGCGAGGACGCCCGACAGCAGGACGCCGGCCAGGAGCGCCCCGGTCAGGTCGTCGAGCATATCGACGAACGCGAAGCGCAGCGCGCGCCGCACTCCGCGCTCGGGCACGCGCGCAGGGGGTCTGGGCGCCTCCGCCGCGCAGCACGCCCCGGCGGCCGCGGGCTCGGCCGCGCCGGGTGCATCGGGGCCGACGGGCTCCGGCGCGGGCCCGTCGCGCTCTCCGCTGCGGCGCACGAAGAAGTTGACCGAGAGCCCGGTCGCGATCCCCGAGAGGATCGCCGCGATCGGCCGCACGATCGTCATCAAGGGGTCGAGCAGCGCCCACGTCACCGAGACCGAGTCGACGCCCGTCTCGGGGGTCGAGATCAGGAAGGCGCTCGTCGCGCCCTTGCTCGCCCCCGCCCTGCGCAGCGACAGGGCGACCGGCACGACCGAGCACGAGCACAGCGGCAGCGGCGCGCCGATCACCGATGCCTTGGCGACCGAGCGCGCGTCGTCGCCGGCGAGGTGGCGCGTCAGCGTCTCGGGCCGCAGCACGAGGCTCAGGACGCCCGCGATCGCGAATCCCATGATGAGGTAGAACGCCATGTCGCGGAACGTCGCCACGCTGCCCGCGAGCACGTCGCGCACGAACGCCGGCGCGCCCTCGGCGCCCGGCAGCGAGACCGCCGTGATCCCGATTCCGAGGAGCACCCAGCCGAGCTTGGTCCAGCTGCGGTCGGTGTCGTGGAACACCTCGGGCAGGAGGTCGCACACGGCCACGTACAGGAACGTCCCCGCCGCGAAGCCGCTGACCAGCATGCCGAAGGAGCCGCGCGCGAACGGAAAGGCGTCGGCGAAGACGAGGCCGAGCGGGGTGATCGTGGCGAAGATCGCCAGGAACGCGCCGGTGCGCCGCCGGCCGAGCCCGGCGAGGCTCATGACGGCGGCGAGCGAGAACGCCTCCGCCGCCTTGTGCGTCAACAGGCTGAGGAAGAGCGGCCAGCGCCACCCACCCTCGGCGAAGAAGGCGCCAAGGCCCAGACCCATCGCCGCCGAGTGCAGGGCGAGCCCGACGAAGGTCGCCGAGAGCAGCACGGCGTGGGCGTCGACCTTCGCGCGCCGCTCCTGGCGCCCGTGCAGCCACACGCGCTCCACGACGAAGAGCAGGAGGAAGCCGGCGAGGAGCGAGAACCAGGGCAGGCGCGAAGCCTCGAGCGCTTCGGCTCCCGGAGCCTGGTGCGCGTGGCCCACGCCGGCGATCTCGGGCAGGAGGTGCAGGAACACGCTGCCGAGGAAGATCCCCGCCGCGACCGAGACGAGCTGGTGCAGCCCGCGCGGCGACCAGCCGCGGTGCATCGGCGGGAGGGCGCCCACGAAGGTGATCGCGAAGAGCGAAAGCGCTGCGGTGAGGGGGGTGAGCTCCACGGGGTCTCGTCCAGGGATCGAAAGGGCATCGTAGAACACGGGACGGCCAGGCTCACCTGCGCGACACGAACGGGTTCCCCTCGATGTAGAAGCGCAGCGGCTCGTCCGCGGCCCGGCTGATCCCCACGCGCGTCGCCGACACGATCCGCCCAGCCCGGCGCGCCCTTGCAGGGGGCGCGTGGATCGAGAGCGCCCCGCCGACGAGGTCGACGCCGTCGTGCTCCGCGCCGATCCCCATCGCGCGCACGAGCCGCGCCGGCCCCGAGCACAGCTCGCCGAGCGACCGGCCGTCGCGCCGGCGGGCCATCAGCTCGAAGCCCTCGAGCGGCTCGAGCGCGCGCACCAGGACCGCCTCGCCGACTCCCGCAGGCGCCGTGACCACGTTGAAGCAGTGGTGCAGGCCGTAGATGCGGTAGACGTACGCGTGGCCGCGCTCGAGGAACATCGAGCGGTTGCGGTCGGTCGGACCGCGGAACGAGTGCGCGGCGGGGTCGCCCGCGAGGTAGGCCTCGGTCTCGACGATGCGCCCCGCCGTGCGTCCCTCCGCGGAGCGTTGCACGAGGACGGCGCCGAGCAGCCGCCGCGCGACGCTCGTCGTCGAGCCGCGGTAGAACGCGCGACCCACGGACCTCTCGAGCGCCGCCGTCATCGCTGTCGCTCGCGCGGCAGCTCCTTCTTGAAGATCAGGAGGTGCTGGAAGCCGCGCAGGAAGAAGTTGCCCTCGGCCGCCGCCTTGTGGAAGCGCGGCTTCTCGAGGTTGCGGTTGCCGCGCACGACCGCGACGTGGTCGACCGGCCGGAAGCGCGCGCCGAGCATGCCGGAGAAGCGCGCCCCGATCGGCACGAAGCCGCGCTTCTTGACGAAGCTGTCGCCGGCGAGCACGGCGAGGTAGCGGCGGTCGCGCAGCGTGCGCCACGCCTCGGCGAAGGCCTCGCCCATCGCGGCGAAGTACGCCTCGTCGAACGCCGAGAGCTCGCCGATGCAGTCGGGCCGGCCGGAGTACTCGACGTGCGTCGAGTACGGCGGGTCCATGAACACGAAGTCCGCCTTCCCGTCCTCGAGCGGCAGCTTGCGCGCGTCCGCGCGGAAGACGTCCTCGCGCGCCGGGCGCACGTCGTAGCCGAGCGCGCGGCGCCCCAGGCTGCGCGCCACGTCGAGCGTCGTCCCGCCCCCGCAAAAGGGGTCGACCACGAGGTCGCCCTCGCGCGTGTAGCGCGTGAGGAGGTTCCAGAGCACGTACGCCGGCGTCGCACCGCGGTAGCCGGGAGTGCCCAGTGGCTCCTCGCCGTACTGCTGCGAAGGGTGGTACCAGAGCGTGGTCGTCTGCAGCTTGGGCTGGGGCGGCGTCGGGCGCGGCATCGCGGGGGCGGATTGTACAGGCGCCCCGGAGGGAGGCGCGGCGGGGGAATGCGCGCCGGGATCGACCGCAGAAGGGAGAATGCGGCGACCATGACGCCCCATCGACCGGCGCGCCTCGCGCTGCTCCTCGCCGCCGCGGCAGCGGCCGTCCCGCGACCCGCGCTCGGGCAGGAAACCGACGCCGGCTCGCGCCTCTCCACGCTCGAGGTCGGCGACCTGAAGATGCGCGTCGCCGAGCAGGGCGAGGGACCGCTCGTGCTCCTGCTGCACGGCTTCCCCGAGCTCGGGTACTCGTGGCGCCACCAGCTCGGAGCGCTCGCCGCGGCCGGCTACCGCGCGGTCGCGCCCGACATGCGCGGGTACGGCGGGACCGACGCGCCGCAGGCCGTCGAGGCGTACGACATGGTCGAGCTCGCGGGCGACGTCGCCCGTCTCGTCGACGCGCTCGGCGAGGAGCGCGCGGCCCTCGTCGGCCACGACTGGGGCGCCGTCGTCGCCTGGTACTCGGTCCTGCTGCACCCGCAGCGCTTCACCGGCCTCGCGGCGCTGAGCGTGCCCTACGGCGGGCGCGCGGCGAGCGCGCCGCTGGCGGCGCTGCGCGAGCGCTACGGCGAGCGCTTCTTCTACATGCTCTACTTCCAGGAGCCGGGGGTCGCGGAGGCCGAGCTCGACCCGGATCCGCGCGCCCTGTTCGTGCCGCATCGGCGTGCCCCGCGAGCTCCCCGCGTGGCTCACCGAGGAGGACCTGGCGCGCTACGGCGAGGCCTTCACGCGCACGGGCTTTCGCGGCGGTCTCAACTACTACCGCAACTTCGGCCGCACCTGGGAGCGCACGCGCGCGGGGGACTTCCGGCTCGGCGGGAGCGCCTTCCGTCGCGGGCGGTTCGAGAGCTTCCGCGGCAGGAGCCGTGACCGTCGCGCGTGTGTCCGGCCCTGGCGCTCGCAGGCCCGTGCCCGATGGCGGACCGTCGACGTCGCCCGTGGCCACGCGCTCGACGCCTGCAGGTCGAAGCTCGATGCCGCGGACGAGGACCGCGACGCCGAGCAACGCCGCGACCAGCAGCGCCAACGCGACGAGCAGGCGATTCCGGTGAGACATGCGGGTGCAGAATAGCGCAGGACCCGACGGCGGAAGGTCGCCCCGGGAGACTGTGCCGAATTCAAGTTGCACCGGGACTCGACGAAGCTCCCGACCGGAGGCTCCTTGGCACCCTCCGGCCCGGCACGTCGTCGAGCGAGAGCCGGCCGTGACGCAGCCAGCCGACGCCCAAGAGCCAGGTCCGGGCGTCGGCGACGGGCGAGCGCTCCGTCAACCCGTTCGCCGGTACGTCGCACCACCCCACGAACCACGGGCCGGACGAGAAGAGGTCGGCCTCGTCCGCGGCGTAGCGAACGCCGTGCTTGCGCCCGTTGAGGAGCACGTAGCGCAACGCGTGACGCACCTCGCGCGGCGACTTCAGGATCCGGGCGTGGTAGCGCTCGGCGAGGACCGACCCCCGGCGTTTCCAGGCGCGGTTCAGTCCGCGGGCGAGGCGCACCAGAAAGCCCTGCATCCCGCGCGAGAGCGCCAACTCGTCGTTGGCTTCCACGAGCAGGTGGACGTGGTCCTGCATCACGCAGTACTCGACGATCCGAAACCCGTCGCGTGCGCTCGCTCGGAAGGCGTCGTGGAGCACGGGTAGGTCCGTTCGCGGCGCAGGCCTGGAAGCCCAGCGCGCAGCCGCAACGTCACGTGCACCGGGCGGTGCGCCGAGAGCTTCGCGCGCTTGGCGTGCGGCACTCCCGCGTCCTCCTTTCGCGGCTCCGAGGGGCCTGCCGCCGCACGTCAGTACTTGAACGTCACCCGCAGCGCGTCGGACGTGTTGAACGCGGGGCCGCCCGTGGCGGGGTCGCGGAACCAGTACTGGAAGTAGGCGGTCTGGCCCGGCGCGAACGCGCCCGCGTGCAGGATCCTCGACGCGGTGTGGCCGCTCGCCGCGGCCGGGGGAGCATCCGCGTCACGCCGCCGCCCACGCACAGGTACCCGTGGCCGAACGGCACCTCGCGCGCGCTCGAACCGAAGAAGAAGATTCCGACCTGGTCGGGGACGGGCTCGGCGGTCAGGGTCAGCGCGTCTCCGGGTCGAGCGCGGTCCGAGCCGAACGCGGACATGCTCGCGGGCGCGCCCGTGGAGCTCGGGGTCGCGATGCAGACGTTCTCGCCGACGCCCTTGCGCAGGAGCACGAGGCCGCTGACGCCGGCGTCGAGGTCCGCCGCGAAGGTGACCTCGCCCGACTGCGTGATCGTGTAGAGGTGCCCGTCGCGGTCGGCCAGCGCCAGCTCGCCGCTCGCGAGATAGGCCATGGCCGTCGCCTCGCCGTAGCGCGCGCCGGAGAGCGGGACGTCGGTCACCCTGCGCGTCGCGACGTCGATGCGCTCGAAGACGCGGTCGACATCGGGCGCGCCGACGCCCGAGGTCGCCCAGGGGCATGACGGGGGTGAGCGCGGCGTCGTCGGGGTCGATCGTGAAGAGCCACTCGGGAAGGGCGAGGGCGTCGCTGAGGTCGACGGTCAGCGCGATCTGCCCCTGCGCCGGCGCGACCAGCGCCACCGCCAAGCAGCACGCCAACCCCACGACCCGCATCCGCCCCCTCACTCGCAGAACACCACCTCCAACCCATCCGTCGTGTTGAACCCCGCCCCGCCCGCGGGCGGGTCGCGGAACCAGAACTGGAAGTTCCAGGTCGAGCCCTCCACCACCAGGCCCGCCGCCGGCGGCGCGCTCACGTCGAGCGCGTAACGCGCCTCGCCGAAGGCGTCGGTCAGGATCGGGGGGTTGAAGCGCGTGAGGCCGCCGCCGGCGCACAGGAAGCCGTGGCCGAAGGCCACCTGGATCCGCGTCGCGCCCATGAAGAAGATGCCGAACTGGCCTGCGGGGCAGAGCGTCGCGACGAGCTCGAGGTCGTTCGCGGCGATGCTCGAGCTGCCGTCCCACGTGATCCGCGCGCCGGGGCTCGCCGAGGTCGGCGTGCTGACGCAGTAGTTGTGCGGCGGCTTGCATGAAGGCCCGAGGTCCTCGCCGAGGACGTCGTCGACCGCGGCCTCGACGATCGAGCCGTCGCCCTCGTCGGAGGCGACGAAGCGCAGCTGCATCGTCGCGGTCGGCGCGAGGATCGAGGCGACCGCGAGCTCGTGCCGGAACCAGCCGCCGCTGGCCTCGGCTCCGGTCGGGCCGACCTCCTCGACCAGGCTCCACGTCGCCCCGGCGTCGTCCGAGAGCCAGACGCGGAATACGTCCGCGCCGGGCGCGCCGCCCGCCTGGTTCGAGAACCAGCGCCAGTAGCTGATCCTCGGGTCGAGCGTCCCGGTCGCGTCGAAGACGACGCTCTTCAAGGTAGTCTTGCCGCCGTCGACGTCCTCTTCGCCGACGCTCCCGCCGACCGTGCCCTGGCCGGTGACCCACGCGCGCACGCCGGGGCTCGGCGTGTGGTCGTCCTCGGGCTGCGCTGCCGTGCCGCGCGGGTCGACGCGCACCCAGACGCCGGTCGTCGCGTCGTCGCCCGCGTCGCCGACGGTCCAGCCGTCGTCGCTCGCGCCCTCGAAGTCGTTCGCGAGGAAGGTCGTGACGACGCCCACGCGGAAGCGCAGCGTCTCGCCGGGCGCGCCCGCGGGGTAGACCTCGGTGCCCGCCGCGCTGTCGCTCGCCGACAGGTAGTAGTCGACCTCTGCCGGCGAGCTCTGGCCCGGGATCTCGCCGCGGAAGAGGTCGCCGCCGGCGGCCACCATCGGCACCGACGAGAACGATCCCCCGTCCACACGGTAGGAGAGCGTCGCGGACGAGACGGGCGGGCTGGCGACGGCGACGATCGTCGCGTCGACCACGTACGGGCCGCTCTCGCTCGTCGTGTCGCCGAGCTGCGTGACGCCGCTGAACGTGACGCTGGGCAGGTCGACGCCCGGGAACCCTTGGATACGGAAAGCGCCGTCGATGTCGACGAAGTTCGGCGTGCCGTTGGAGAGGTCGGCGTCGTCGTCGTCGAGCGTGAGCCACTGCGTCTCGATGATCGATTTCAGCTCGCGCTGGTCGTAGGCGTGGCACCAGCCCAGGAACAGCGCGTCCGCCGTCGTGTCGCCGAGACCGTCGCCGAGCGAACCGTTCAGGTTCGCGCGCACCTTCCACGCGGCGCCCATCCACGGCTCGCCGTCGTCGTGCGACTCGCCGTGGCAGCGCGGGCAGCAGTCGCCGCAGAACTGGCGCAGGTTCTCGCCGGTACGCCGCAGCGTCCCGGGCCCGAAGAGGTCGAGGCCGACGACCGGCGTGTCGAACGTGTACATCGCCCAGATGTCGGCGGTGCCCTCGCCGATGCCGTCCGAGCTGTTGCCGTGCCCGTACGCGTCGTTGAGCCAGTGGCCCAGCTCGTGCGCCACGACCGTCGAGTAGGCCGTGTTCGGGCAGGCGCTGCCGGCGGTCATGTAGTTGATCGACGAGCCGTCGTAATAGGCGCTGCAGTCCGAGGCGAGGTTCGCGTTCGAGGTCGCCTCGAAGTCGGGCGTCGTGTCGCCCGGCACGCTGGCCTTGATGAAATCGTTGACCGTGCCCACGTGGCGATAGGCGTTCGCCTGCGCCGTGAGGATCTCGTTCGGGCTCGGGTTCATCAGCACGCTGTTGCCCGTCCCGGCGAGGCTCACCGTCAGCGAGTACTCGGCCCCGGCGTCGTTGAACACGCGGTTGTAGAGGCCGCGGTACTCGAAGGTGACGTTCAAGGGCCCGGTGGCCCCGGGGAAGTTGAAGCTGCCGGCCGCGTCGGTGAAGGTCGTCCCGGCCGAGCTCGTCACGCGCGCGTACGCCATCGGCACCGCGACCTCGGGATTGGTCGCGGTGTCGGGGGCCTCGCCCGGCGTCGCCATCGTCGACACGCTGCCGCCGACGTCGAACTCGTGCACGGTCGAGCGCGAGTCGACGATCGCGCCGCTCCGCGCGTCGACCCAGTACTCGCGTCCGAGCGGACGGCCGTCGGGCGCGCTGCCGCGGACGGCGACCTGCCAGCTCAGCAGCGGCAGGCGCAGCTCGCCGCGCAGGACCTGGCGGAAGGCGAGCTGCGCGTCCCCCACCGTCGAGACACCCCCTTGCTCGGCGGCGAAGGCCTCCTGCGCCGCGCGGCGCGCGCGCCCGGCCGCGAGCCGCGGCGCGCTCGCGGCGCCGGCGAGGAAGGGCGAGGCCGTCGACTGCACGCTGAGCAGCGTGCCTTCCTCGTTCATGAGCACGTTGAGCGTGCCGTCCACGACCGGGATGCCCGCGACACTCTGCGCGAAGCGCACCGTCCACTTGTCGACGCCGCCATGGCCGATGCCGAGCGGCAGGAGGCGCACGGACTCCGCGTGCAGCGTGCCCGCGTCGACGCCGTGCAGCGCCGCCGTGCGCACGACGTGCTCGCGCGCGAGCTCGATCCACTCGGCGTCCGCCGAGCCGGGCCGCGGGCGGAAGCTGCCGCGCGCGCCGCCGCCATAGAGCAGCTCGACGTGGCCCGTCCCGGCACCGAAGGACGCGCGCCAGCTCGCGCCGTGCTCCGCGCGCCACCCGTCGAGGGCGGCGCGCACCCCGGGCTGGGCGCCTGTCTGCGAGAGCGAGGGGCCGGCAAGCGCCACGAGCACCGCGGCGACGAGAGAGCTGGGGGAGAGGGGCATGGCGTGCCTCGTGCTGGGGGATCGCGCTCCGCGCGCGCCCCATGATGCCACGAGGATGCCACGAGGATGCCACGAGCGCGCGGCTGCGGGACCCGCGCAACTACGGACAGAACCCCACGCACAACCCGTCCGACAGGTTGAACCCCGCCCCCCCCGGCCCCAGCGGATCCCGGTACCAGAACTGGAAGTACAGCGTCGAGAGCGCCGCGCCCGATGCGAACGCGCGCATCGCGCTCCCATCGGCCTCGACGGTCTGCACCGGGAACAGCCGCGCGATCCCGCTCTCCCCCGCCCCCACGCAGCGGAACCCGTCCCCGAAGGGTAGCTCGAGCGCTGCGCCGCCGTAGTAGAAGAGGCTCGACTGGCCGGGCACCGCGCCGCTCACGGAGAGGACGAGGTCGCCCGCCGCGACGCTGGTCGAGCCCGCGAAGCCGATCCGCGCGCCGGGGCCGACCGAGCTCGGCGCGCTCGTGCAGTAGGTGGTCGTCTCTGCGAACACGGAGGAGAAGACGTAGACGGCGCCCTTCGGGTTCAGGAACTCGTCGGCTCCCGGCGCCGAGGCGAAGACCTCGCTGCCCTCGATCACGACGAAGCGTCCCAGACCCCAGCCCGTGTACGCGTCGTCCGCGCCCACGCGGCCGCGGGGGGTCCACCCGCTCGCGTCGCGCTTCCAGAAGTACACCGCGCCCTCGATCGGGCGCTCGCCCTCGAAGTCGGGATAGCCGACGGCGACGAGGTCGCCGGCGAGGTGCGCGCTCCAGCCGAAGTAGCCCGAGACGTCGCCGATGCTCAGCTTCGCCGCCTGATTCCAGGTGCTCCCGCTGCGCTCGAAGACGTAGGCCGCGTCGCCCACGGGCGCGTTCGCGATCGCCGTGTCGCCCGAGAGCTCGACGTCGGCGCCGAAGAGGTCGCCGAGCGCGCCGTCGTCGGCGAAGAAGCGCCCGGTCTCCGTCCAGAGGCCGACGCCGCCGGGCCGCTCGAAGACGTAGACGCCGCCGGCGCCGGCGGCGGCGCCGGCGGCCCACAGTGCGCCGACGAGGAGCGTGTTCCCTTCGAGCGCGACGCCCGAGCCGAAGTTGCCGTCCGCGGCGGCGTCGCTCGCGAAGAGCTGCTGGCGCTGGACCCAGCCGCTCGGTCCGCGCTGGAAGACGTACGCCGAGCCGGCGGTGTCGCCCGGACCGTCGTGCCCCTGGCAGCCGATCACGAGCGTGTCGCCCTCGCATGCGAGCTCGCCTCCGAAGTTGTACGCGGGCTGCGCGTCGCCCGCCGTCAGCTTCTGCGTCTCGATCCAGCTCGTGCCGGCGGGCTCGAACGCGTACACGGCCCCGCGGTAGCCGTCCTTCGCGGTGCAGCCGACGAAGGCGACGTCCTCGCCGAGCTCGACGTTGCCCCCGAAGCGATCGTCGTCCTCGGCGTCGCTCGCCGCGAGCCGCGCGGCCTGGACCCAGGTGCTGCCGGCGCGCTCGAACACGTACGCGGCGCCGCGGTCCCGGCCGCCGCTGTCGGTCTGGTCGGCGCCGAAGAGCGCGCGGTCGCCGCGCACGGCGATCGACTTCCCGAAGACGCCGAGCCGCTCGCCGTCGTCGGCGAGGAGCTTGTCGAGCTGGCACTGGGCGAGGGCGGGGGAGGCGAGGGCGGCGCTGGCCGCGAGGGTCTGGAGCAGCTTCACGGGGACCATCGTACTCCCATCCCGCCGACGCGTCCGCGGCGCGCTCCGTCAGTACAGCGTCACGGACAGCCCGTCCGACAAGTTGAAGGCGGAGCCGCCCGCGGCGGGGTCGCGGAACCACGCCTGGAACTTCCAGGTCCCCGGGCCGAGGCCCAGGGCGGCGCGCGCGGCGAAGTCGACCTCGCACGTCATCCTGCAGCCCGATCCGCGGACGACCGGCAGGCGGTCGATGTCGCCGCCGCCAACGCACTGGAAGCCGTTGCCGAACGGCACCTGGATCTCGCTCGTGCCGAAGAAGAAGATCCCCGGCTGATCGGGCACGCCGTCGGCCGACAGCACGAGGTTCTTGTTGGCCAAGTGCTCGGACCCGAAGGCCGAGATGCTCGCCGCGCCGCCGCACGACGTGGGCGTCGCGACGCAGAAGGGCGTCCCCAGCGGCCCCTCCTCGCGGTAGGCGCGCACGCCGGTGCGGTCGGCGACGACCAGCGTGCCCCTCGCCGCCAGGGCCGGCCCGCCGTTGTTCTGGCGGTCGAGGTCCAGCGTGAAGAGGCTCGTGCCGAGGTCCGCCTCGAACGCCCAGAGCCGGCCGTAGCTCGCCGGCGTGCCGCCCCAGCCGTTGGAGACGTAGACGCGCCCGAGCGCGTCGACCGCGGTCTTGGGGCTGGCGTTGGGACCGCCCAGGGGCGCCAGCACGCCGGCGCTCGACATCACGTTCCCCGTCGCCGGGTCGAGGCGCACGAGCTCGTCCGAGGGAGTGAAGGTGTAGATCGAGCCGTCGAGCCCGATCCCGTGCTCGTGCGAGGTCGTCCAGCGCACGGGGCGGTGCCAGCGCGTGACGAGCGCGGCGCCGGTGTCCCCGAAGGCGTAGAGCTCGTCGACGTCGGGGTTGTTCTGCGTGCGCGAGAAGTAGACCGTGCGCGCGCCCGGCGCGAGGAACGGCGCGTTCTGATCGGTGAACCCGGGCATCACGTCGCTGGAGTACAGCTCGGCGCCCGTCGCCGGGTCGAGCTTCGTCACGACCTGCCCGCCGGGCGCGGGCTGGTCGATGTACACGCCGTTCTCCGACGCCGCGACGCCGCAGTTGCCGCTGAACGGGCACGAGCGCGTCGCGCTCCACACGGTGCTGCCGTCCTCGGCGTCGATGCGCGCGACGTTGATCCAGTCACCGACGTAGAGGTCGCCGTCTTGCGCGAAGACGACGCCGTCGTACGCGAACGCCTGGGTCGCGAGGGCCGACGTCCAGGTCGGCTCCCCGGTCGCGGCGTCGAACGCCTGCATCGGCTGCGGCTTCAGGTGCGCCGAGCGCGACGCGTAGACCCTGCCGTCGCGCGCGCCGGCGATCCAGGCGATCCACTCGGTCGCGGGGTCTCCGCCGAAGTCGAGCGTGCGCCGCCAGAGCTCCGCGCCCGAGTCGAGGTCGTAGGCGACCAGCGCGTCGCCCGCGGGCCCGCCGCCCTGCGGGAAGGCGGACTCGCGCACGGTGAAGACGCGCCCGTCCGCCACGAACGGCGTCCAGGCGATGATCGAGAAGTCGTCCGTGTTGGACCAGAGCTCCTGGACGGAGGCGGGCCCGACTGCCGGCGACTGGCCGTTGCGCTCGGCGTTGCCGCCGAGGTTGGTCCAGTCCTGGGCGAGGACGGACGGAGCCAGGGCGAGGAGGGCGCGGGCGCGGGAGGCAGGCATGGCTAGAATCCTCCTCCCCTTTGGCCGATCCACACTACCGCGCCCCGAAGAGGTCCGCGATCCCGCGCGAAGAATTCCACATCCCCGTCCCGGGCCTCGCCGTCCATACGGTGAGCGCGACGCTCGACTCTCCCGTCGACGACCCCGGCCGCAGCGCCGTGCTCTTCGCGCACGGCGCCGGCGCGGGCCTCGACTCCAGCTTCATGTCGGCGGTCGCCGGAGAGCTCGCCCGCCGCGGCCTCTTCGTGATGCGCTTCAACTACGCCTACGCCGAGCGCATGCGGCGCCTGGCCAAGCGCGCCGCCCCCGACCGCCGCCCGCAGCTCGAGGAGGTGCACCGGGCCGCCCTCGAGCACCTGCGCGCGCGCCTGCCCGGACGGCGCGTCGTCCTGGCGGGCAAGTCGATGGGCGGCCGCATCGCGAGCTATCTCGCCGCGGCGGGCGAGGAGGTCGCCGGCCTCGCCTACCTCGGCTACCCGCTGCACCCGCCCGGCGAGCCCGACGCCCTGCGCAGCGAGCACTTCGGGGCGATCGCCCAGCCGAGCCTCTTCCTCGCGGGCGCGCGCGACGCGCTCTGCCGGCTCGACCTGCTCGAGCGCGAGCTCGAGGCCTACGGCGGCGTCACGACGCTCGAGGTCGTCGCGGGCGCCGACCCCGACTTCCGCGTGCCGAGGAGCGACGGGCGCTCGCGGGCCGAGGTGCTCGCGCACCTGGCGGCGACGGTCGACGCGTGGGAGCGCCGGACCTTCCCGTAGCGATCAACCGGTGCGGAAGCGCGCGTCCGAGGGGAGCGGGCCCAGGTGCGCCGCGGGATACGACGCCTCGGTCCGCCCCTCCTCCGAATCGGCCTGCGCCGGGGTCTCCTCGGCTTCTTTGCTGTCGAGGTACGCCCGCACCGTGAAGGCCGTCCCTGCCAGGACGGCGAGGACCAGCACGAGGAGCTTCTTGATGGAGGGCTGCAAGGGGTCCCGAGCCGGCTGCGACCGACCCGGCGAGCGAGAGGGCCGGGAGGATCTAGAGAGGGGTGACTCCCCGGCAACCCGTTAATGGGAGTCGCAGGGGGGGTTCTTTCCGGGTTCGGGCTTTTTTCTTACGGAGCTGGCCGGGAGGCGCGCGCAGGCGCGGCCGCGCGGGAGCCCTTGGGATCGGGGCCCCGGCTGTCGCCCCGCCCCACGAGGACCCGTCATGTGGATCGCGACCGCATTTGCTGGCTCTGCCGCTCTCCCCGGCGCGCCCCTCCGCCCCGCCGGCGCAGGGGCCGGCCGAGCCTCCCCAGGGGCCGGCCGAGTCCCTCGGGCGCCTGGTCGCCGGGGGCCCCGACGACGCCGTCGAGGTGCGCTACCTGGTGCTGCGCGGCTCGGACGTCGGGAGCTGTTCCACGACTTCCAGGAGGGTGGAGAGCGCGCGACGGTGCTCGCGCTCGTCTTCGGCTAGGGAGGGTGACCGGCCCGGGCTACTCGAAGCGCACGCCGTCGATCTGCAGCCGCAGCTCCCCGGCCACGCGGCCGCCGCCGAAGTAGACGCCCATCACGTCGCTCCCGTCGCTGCCGTTGAACTTCTCGAAGGGGAATGCGTGGCGCTCCCACTCCGGCCCAGTGGAGAAGCTCTGCACGACGGGCGTGAACCCCGCGCTCTGCAGGAACAGCATCACGTAGTAGGTCTTGCCGTCGCCCTTCGCCCAGAACGAGAGGACCTCCTTCGAGGAGAGGTCCGCCGGCATCATCGGCGCATCGCCGGGGGAGAACATCACCCCGGCCCAGGTCTGGAGGCCTCCGCCGACGACCTCGCCCGTGATGGCCATCGAGCGCCGGCTGCCCGCCGCGCCGTCCTCCACGACCTCCATCTCCGCGCGCGACTTCCCGCCCATGAGCGCGTCGGTCGAGATGCTCCACCCCGCGCCGAACCTAGCGGAGGGCTCGCCGTCCTCGAAGTCGCTGACGAGCCCGTCCCCCGCGCCGAGCGAGCCGCCGCCGGGCGCGCTCCGCGCCGCGCACTTCTCGCGATAGGCCTCGCGGTCGACCCGCACGCCCGCTTTCCAGACGGCGACGATGGCGCGCGACGCCGCGATGTCCGTCGTCGGATCGCCCTCCACGAGGAGCAGGTCGGCGCGCAGTCCCGCGCGAACGGCTCCGCGATCGGTCAGGCCGAAGCGCGCGGCCGGCGTCGACGTCGCGGCCTTCAACGCCTCGAGGGGCGAGAGCCCCGCGTCGACCAGGAGCTGCAGCTCGCGGTGCAGGCTCGCGCCGTGGGCCGTTCCCGGATTGGGCGCGTCGCTCCCCGCAAGGATCGGCACGCCCGCGGAACTGAGCCGGCGGACGGCCGCCTGCGCGCCGGTGAAGGCATCCTTCGCGCCCGGGCGCGCGGGGAACGAGAGCCCGAGGTTCCCGATCGCGCGCGCCGAGAGGTATGCAGCGGCGTGCGGATCCTCGACGAAGGCGGCGCCGCTCGGCACTCCGCTCGCGCTCTCGAGCACCGTGAGCGTCGGGATCACGAACGCCCCGCGGCGCGCCGCGAGCTCGGTGAACCCGGTCGACTCGGCACCGTCGAGCGCCTCGAAGAAGACGTGGGCGAGCCCGTCGGCGCCCAGCTCGACCGCGTCCCGCGCGGCGGCGAGCGTCGAGACGTGGACGACCGCCAGCTTCTGGCGCGCGTGCGCCGCCCCGATCACGGCACCCAGCGTCTCCTTGCTGATGCTCGGGAAGGAGATCCCGTACGACTCGCCCGTGTCGTAGACGACCTTGATGTAGTCGGAGCCCTCCTCGATGCGCGCGTCGACGAACGCCTGGGCCTCTTCGGGCGCGGTGAGGGTGGGGATGGGCACGCCGTACTCCGTGCCGTGTCCGCCGGGCGCCGTGACCAGCGTCCCGGCGGAGCGCAGGTCCGCCTGGTTCGCGTTCCGGCCCTCGGCCTGCGCCGCTCGCAGACCGCGCGCCAGCTCCCAGCTCATGAACATGTCGAGCTCGGTCGTCACGCCGAAGGCGAGCGCCTGCTCGAGCATGTCGGGGGCGATCACGTGGGTGTGCGAGTCGATCAGGCCGGGCAGCAGCGTGCGGCTCGCGCCGTCGATCTCCGCAGTGCCCTCGGGGACGGAGAGGTCGCGGCCCAGCGCGGCGATCCGGCCGCCCGCGACGGCGACGTCGAGGGCCTCGCGGACCAAGCTGCCGTCGAAGACGCGGGCGTTGCGAACCACGAAGCCGTCCGGGGCGGGCTCCTGGGAGGGCACGGTGGAGGGTACGGCCGTGAGAAACAGGCCGACCAGGAGGCCGGCCGGGCGGGGATCGTTCGAGCTCATCGGGAACCTCTTGCTCGGGGCGTCGTTCCGTGGTCGATGTCATGGTGCTCCGGGTCCGCGACGTCCTTCACCGAAACCGGGCTTTGTCAAGCCGCCCCTACCCTGCGAGCCAGCGCTCCCACGCCTCGAACCCGTAGTCGCGCCCGAGGAACGCGCGCGCGAGGTCGGCGGCGTCGCGGCTGCCGCCGGGCTCGAGGACCTCGCGCCGGTAGCGCGCGGCGAGCTCGGCGTCGAAGGGGTCGCGCTCGAACTTCGAGAAGAGGTCCTTGGCGATGACGAGCGACCACATGTACGTGTAGTACAGCGCCGAGTACCCGTTCAGGTGCCCGAAGGAGGCCTGGAAGTGCGTCCCCTCCTCGTGCGCGAAGGGGCTCATGCGCCGGCGCAGCTCGATCATGTGCGCGGTCGTGTCGAGCCCCTCGGGCTCCAGCGCGTGGTAGTCGAGCGAGAGGCGCGCGTAGAGCATCTGGTTCGCGACCTGGGTGGCCTTGCCGTACTCCTCGGCGGCGCGCATGTCGCGCACGAGCTCGGCGGGGATCGGCTCGCCGGTCTCGTGGTGGCGGGCGAAGGTCGCAAGCACGGCGGGCTCCCAGGCCCACTCCTCGAACATCTGGCTCGGGACCTCGACGAAGTCCCACTCGGTGCTGATCCCGGCGAAGGCCGAGTAGCGCCGGCTGCGCGCGAACAGATGGTGCAGGAGGTGGCCGAGCTCGTGGAAGAAGGTCGTCACCTCGCCGTGCAACATCAGCCCGGGGTTCCCGGGGCCGGGCGCGGTGAAGTTGCACTCCAGGCACGCGCTGGGCAGGACCTCGCCTTCGATCCCGCTGTCGAGCGGGAACATCGCGCCGCCCTTGAACTTGCCCTCGCGCGGGAACATGTCGAGCCAGAAGCGTGCGACGAGCCGGCCGCCGTCGAGCACGGAGTAGGTCTCGACCGAGGGGTGCCAGGCGGGAGCGCCATCCTCGCGCCGGAGCTCGAAACCGTAGAGCCGCGAGGCGAGCGCCAGGACCCCGACCTTGACGGACTCGTACGGGAAGTAGGGCCGCACGGAGGTCGAGTCGAAGCCGATCCGCTCGCGCTTGAGGCGCTCGAGGAGGTAGGCCCAGTCGTGCGCGCGCACGGCGCCGTCCGACGGCTCGTCGCGGCGCAGGAGGGCGCGCACCTGCTCCAGCTCGCGCTCGACCCCCGGCTGCGCCAGGTTCCACACCCGCTCGACGAAGCCGCGCACGGTCTCTTCGTCGCGCGCCATCTTGTCCTCGGTGACGTACGCCGCCCAGCTCGGGTACCCGAGCAGCCGCGCGAGCTCGCGCCGCTTCTCGAGCATCTCCGCGAGCACCGCGACGTTCTGCGGGAACGCGCGGTTCGAGCGCTCGAAGTGCAGCCTGCGGCGCAGGTCGGCGCGCTCCGCGTACGTCATGAACGGCAGGTAGTCGTGGTGGTCGACGGTGACCGTCACGGCGCCGCCCGCGTCCTCGGGGTGGGCGTCGACGTAGTCCCGGGGCAGGCCCGCTAGCCCGGCGCGCCCCTCGGCGATGCGGATCGAGCGCACGTCCCGGACGATGTTGCGGTCGAAGCGCTGCCCGATCTCGACGAGCGCGTCGCGCAGCTCGCGCACGCGCGCGCGCGTCTTCTCGTCGCGGTCGACGCCGCTGCGGCGGAAGTCGCGAAGAGCGTGCTCGAGCACTCGGCGCGTCTCGGGGTCCAGGCCCTCGGAGGCGCCCGCGGGCGCGAGCTCGTGCAGCCGGTCGTACACGTCGCGGTCGAGCGAGAGCCCGGTCGCGAACGCGGACAGCTCCTGCTCGAGGTGCTCCGCCCGCTCGCGCACGCCCTCGTCGGGGTGGACGGCGCCGAAGAGCTGCGCCCAGCCGAGCGCGCGCCGCACCGGCAGGAGGATGCGGTCGAACGCGAGCACGACGTCGGGGACCGGGTCGCGGACCGGCGCGCCCGCCGGGAGCGCCTGGAACTCGCGCACCCGGGCCTCTGACTGCTCGAGGCCGGACCGCACCGCGCGCTCGAGCTCCGCGCCGGTGCGCAGCACGCTCACGCGCGCGCCCTCGACGCGCGCAGGTGGCGCTCGAAGTAGTCCAGCAGCGCGACGTACTGGCGGTGAAAGTCGTGCGTCCCCCCGCCGAGCGGGTCCTTGAAGTACGAGGCGGTATGCGTCATCTCGCCCGCTTCGCCAGCGCGGGCGGCGAACTCCGCCAGCCGCGCCAGGTCGATCACGAGCGGAGCCGCGAGGGCGGAGTCGCTGCCCATCCACGTGAACTGCAGGCTCATGCGCACGCCGAGGAAGCCCTCGAAGTGCACGAAGTCCCAGGCCGTCTTCCAGTCCGCGAGGGACGGCACGTAGTCGATCCCGACCTTCGAGTGCAGCGATTCGTCGGCTCCCAGGATCGAGCGCAGCGCCTCGTCCTTGCTGCGCAGCTTCGCCTGGCGGTGGGCGGAGTCCTTGAGCACCTCGCCGTCGCGGTTGCCCAGCATGTTGTAGCCCTGCCAGGTGAGCACGCGCAGCGCGCGCTTGGCGAACGCCGGCGCGAGGGCCGTCTTGATCAGCGTCTCGCCCGTCTTGCCGTCGTTGCCGCAATGCGGCACGCCGCGCCGCCGCGCGAGCTCGCGCAGCGCCGGGATGCGCGCGCCCAGGCTCGGCGTGAAGTTGACGAACGGCCGGCCGGCGGCGAGCGTCGCGTAGGCGTAGATCACCGACGCGGGCTGGGCCACGCCCGCGTCGAGCGCGCGCTCGAACGCGTCGAGGTGCCCCCACTCCGGCTGCGGGTGGCGGTCGGCCTCGGTGCTCGCCACGTACACGACGACGGTCGCGGCGACGCCCGCCTGGGCCTCGAACTGCTCGATGTCGTCCTGCACGCGGCGCACCTGCTCGCGCGGCGCGAGCGAGCCGAGCTCGGCTGCGCGCGGATCGAGGTCCGCGACCCCCACCTCGGCCTCGTCGAGCACGCCCGGCCGCAGCCGTGCCTCGAAGGCCGCCGCGTGCGCGGCGCTGGCGGCCACGAGGTCGCTCTCCAGGATTCCCGCGTCCTCGAGCTCGCCGGCGCTGTCGGAGATGCGCCGCGTGCAGACGTCGTGCCCGCCGAGCAGGAAGTTCTCGAAGGGGACCCAGTCGAGCTCCTCGAACGGCGGGTGGGCGGTCAGGATGCCGGTCGGGGCGAGCAGACCCTCCTTCAGGCCGGAGAGCCCGTACGCGACGCACGTCGCTATGGAGCCGCGGGCGCCGATCAACCAGAGGCCCACGCGGCGGGTGTTCGCTTCGACGCTCACTCGTTCTCTCGTCCGCTCCGCGCCTCTCGCGCCCGGGAGCGCTGGATCTCGACCCAGCGGGCGACGAGCCCCGCGTCGTGGTCGGTCCACCAGCGACCGGTGCTCGTGCCGCCGGGCTCGAGCCCGGGGCTCGCGTCCGGGCCCGCCAGATCCTCCGGACCCGCGCGGTCCGGCGGCACGGAAGGGGCCGGGGAAGGGGTCGACATTCTGCCGCTCGCGCCCGGCTGCGCCACTCCCGGCCCTTCATTCCCGCCCGCGCCGCCGGACGCATCGGCCGCGCCGCGCGCCGCGGGTTCCACGGGCGCCCCCGATTCCCCTGCTTCTCCGAGTCCTCCCGGTTCCGCGGGCTCTCCGGTCTCGGCGGAGTCGGTCGCGACCGCGGCGCCCTCGCGCCGCGGCGTCTCGCCCGCGCGCGCCGCGCGCTCGAGGCCGAGCGCCGCGCCGTCGGCGAAGGTCGCCGCGCGCTCGAGCTCGCGTGCGACCTCGGGAGCACCCGCCGCCGCCCTGCCGGCGAGGTGGGTCAGCCGCTCGCGCAGCCGCTCGAGGTCCTGCGCCGCCGGAAGCGTTCCCGCGGCGCCCGAGCTCGCGCTCGCGCGCGCGAGCTCGCGGGCCTCGCGCGCGAGCTCGTGCACGGCGGCGAGGTCCTCGAGCGCGAGGGCTCCCGCGTCCCAGGCATCCTCCGCCGCGGACGCCGCCGAGCCCGTCGCTCCATCGAGCCCCGCCGCGAGCGTCGCGAGCCACGCCGCCTCCGGCGCGGGAAGCCGGCGCGCCTCGAGCGCCAGCGCGAGGAGCACCCCGCCCAGGAGCGGCAGCGCGACGAAGGCGATCGAGGTCGGGACCGAAGCGCGCAAGAGGCGCGCGCGCGAGAGCTCTCGAAGGACGCCCGCCTCGAGCAAGCGCGCGAGCGGCCCGCGCCCGTGCCACTCGAACGAGGTGACGAGCCGGCCCTCCAGGCCGAGCTTCCCGTCCGCCGCGCGCACGAGGGCGCCCACGCGCGGCCGGCGCTCGAGCCAGTAGGCGCCGGCGGCGAACGCCGCGCCGAGGAGCGCGGCGCACCACGCGCCGCCCGGATCCAGCGCGGCGCCGCCGCGCACCGCGCACGCGAGCAAGGCGAGCAGCGCGCCGAAGCCCAGGAACAGCGCCTCGCCCGCGCGCGCGAGGCGCGCCGCGCGCAGCGCCGAGCGGACGAGGGCGGGGACGCCGCCCGGGGCGTCCGGATGCCGCGCGCTCGCGTTCAGCGCCCGCTCCTCCAGCGCGACCCCGCGTCCTCGGGCTCCACCTCGGGTACGGCCGCGCGGAGGCTCGCGGGGAGCACATCCAGGCGGCGCCGCGCGAACACGAAGAGCACCGGGCTCTGGAACGCCGGGAGCAGCCAGGCATTGGGGAGCCAGACGGTCTGCTGGATGCACCCCTCGAGCGCGGCCGTGAGGAGCGTGTTGCCCGCCGAGAAGAACGCGATGTTGATCAGGTTGCCCTCGACGCTCGCCGCGAAGGCCGGCTCCTTGGTCGACGTGCGGACGATCGTGCGCGAGCCCAGGTAGACCCAGCGATGGCGCTGCATGCTGCGCCGCCGGCCGAGGTCGCGCACGAGGTCCTCGACGCGGTAGAAGAAGAGCTCCTCCGCCTCGCGCCACGCCGCGTACAGGAAGAACCCGTCGCCCGCAGGAAGCGTGACTTCGTAGGGGCTCGCGCCGTCGCGCAGCTCGGCGTCGCTCGGCGGCGGGTCCTTCAGCGTCCAGAGCGCGTTCGAGCCGGCCTGCACCCCGAGCGCCAGGAGCGCCGCGTTCAGGACCTCGGGGTCGACCATCGTCGTGAACAGGCTCTCGTGCGCCGCCCCGTGCGGCGCCACGAGCAGGTACTCGAGCAGGTCGTCGGTCACCGTCACCAGCGCCTCGACCGCGCAGGCGCCCGCCTCGACGTCGATCTGCACGCCGGCCCCGGAGAGGGCCTGCGCGAGGTCCTGCTCGCCGTCTTGCTCGGTGTGCCGCTCGGCGTCCTGGGGACCTCTCGCGAGCAGGACGGCGCCGGCCCCGGTGAGAGCGAGCGCGAGGAGCGGGAGAGACTTCGTCATGACGTCGCGAACGGTCCCGCCGCGGGGCGGTTCAGGGGGGCTACGGGAATGCTACACCCAGCCGGTCGAGCTCGGGCTGCACGAGCCGCTGCACTCCCTGCGCGAAGCGCCGGATCTCGAACTGCGCGTCGTCCTTCAGGCGCTGGTCGAGGAAGTGCAGCACGGCCTGCAGCGACACGGTCCAGTACGCCTGGCTGTAGAGGCTCTGCGGGAGGCAGGTGCGCGCGATCTCCTTGGCGACCCCGCGCGCGATGCGCGCCTCGTAGTCGTGGAACGCGCGCTCGCACTCGGCGAGCATGAGCGCGCGTTCCCGGGCGTGGTCGAAGTCGTCGGGCAGCTCGACGGAAGCCTGCTTGTTGCCGTGCGCTGGGTTGGCGCGCATGCGGATCGGCACGTAGAACTCCGGGGTCCACTTGACGTAGCGGCCCGAGACCTCGTTCCAGGAGCAGCCCTTGTCGGTGTCGAACATGACGTCGAACACCTCGAGCGACACGGTCTCGCCGCCGACCTCGTACTCGCGCCAGCCGCTGCCGACCTGGTACTTGAAGGCCTGGCGGAACACGAACAGCGGGGCCTTCCAGTGGAAGGTGTAGAAGCTGTGGCGGTAGGGCGAGGTGTGGCCGTGCTCCCAGAGGAAGCGGCACAGGCTCTTGTCCTTGTCCTCGAAGCCCTCCTTCTGCTTCTCGTAGGAGATGCGCGCGCTGTTGACGACCTTGAGCGCGGGGTCCACCTGCATGCGGTCGACCAGCGCCACGAACCCGATCCCGTCGTCGAGGGTCTCGATCGCGCCCTCCGGCATGCCGACGCGTGTGATGCTCATGATGAAGCGCTCGAGTCTACCCGCCGCTCGCGAGGCGATCACTCGGCGCGCTCGAGATCGGCCTCGAGCCGCTCCTGCGCGAGCGCCGCGGCGCGCGAGGCGCCCAGCGCCGCGCGCGCGCGGCGCGCGAGCGCCTTCGCCCGCGCCCCGTCGCCGGCGACGAGCGCCGCGCGGGCGAGCGCCTGGAGCCGCGCGCTGCGCAGCCGCGCCCCCGGGTCGCAGCCGGCGCGGCGGTCGAACGCGCCGAGCTCGCTCTCGAGCGCGCGCGTCCACGAAGGCTCGAGGCGCAGCGCGGTGAACAGGCGCGCGTGGTGCCCGGCGAGGTCCTCGAAGCGCCGCGACGTCTCGGCCAGGAAAGCGAGCCGCAGCGCCGCGCGCGCGCTCTCGCGCCCGGCGTCGCCGGCGAGCGCCTCGCCCTCGAGGCCGATGCGACCGGCCTCGAAGAGGGCGCGCGCGAGCGCGACGCGCTCCGCGGGCGGCTCGCCCGCCGCGCTCGCCGAGCTCGGGTCGAACGCCGCCGCGAGCGCGCGCTCGCCGAGCGCGAGCAGGAGGCGCGCGTCCATCCGGCGCCAATCACCGGCAGCCCCGGCGGCCCCGGCGGCCCCGGGGCCAGCGAGCGCCGCGCCCAGCTCGCCGCGCGCCGCGAGCACCTCGGCGAGCCGCAGCTCCGCGTCCCAGGTGAACTCGGGCTGTGGCAGGCGCTCGCCGCGGAAGCGCGCCGCCATGTCGCCCGGCGCGGCGCGCAGCGGGCGCGCGAAGGCCCGCTCGCGCCAGGCCTCCGGGAGGGCGCCCGCCCGCGCCAGCGCGACGAAGAGCTCGCCGGCGAGGAGCGCCTCGTGCTCGATCGCGAACGCGTCGCGCGACCAGGCGTCGAGCCGCGGCTCGAGCCGCCCGAGCAGGACCGCGCGCGCCTCGCTCGTGCCCACGCGCGCGAGCGCGGTCACCGCCTCGCGCTGCACGTCGCTGTCGCGCGCCCCGTCGAGCACGCGCGCGAGCGCGGCCGTGGCGCCGAGGGAGCCGAGGGAGCCGAGGGCGGCGACGCGCTGGTCGAGGTCCGCGCCCGGGTCGGACGCGACGCGCTCGAGGAACGCGCGCGCGAGCTCGCCCGGGCGCGCGCCGAGCGCGGCGAGGATGCGGCCGCGCAGCGGCGCGTCGCATCCGGCGTAGTCCCGCGCCAGCACCTCGTCGACCCCCTCGACCTCCGGCCCGCCGCCCGCCGCCAGGCCGATGGCCGCCTCGACGCGCACCCGGCGCGGCACCTCGGGGCCGAGGCGCGAGGCGAGCCGCGCGCGCCCCGGCGCGGTCCGCGCGAGCAGCGACGCGCAGGCCTTGGGGAGCTCGGCCGAGTAGGCATCGGCGCGCGGTTCCGGAGCGGCGCGCAGCGCGCGGTCGAGCGCGCCGTCGACGGCGGCCACCGCTTCCTCGCCGGCGACGGCGTGCAGCGCGCGCACGAGCCCGACGGCGTGCCACTCGTGCGCCCGGAAGGCGTCCGGCGCGAGCCCTGCCGCGAGCTGGTCCAGCTCCTGTTCGAGCGCGCCCGCGAGCGCCGCGCGCACGCCGCCGTCGCCCTCGAACGCGGCCAAGAGCTCGAGCACCGACGCCGTCCGGTCCGCGTCGCGCCGTACGAGCTCGAGCAGGTCGTCTCGAAACCGCGCCTGGGGCCGCGCGCGCGAGAGCACCTGCAGGAGCTCGAGCCGCTCGGCCTGCGGGGCGCGGCGCCAGGCGGCGTGCAGCGCTTCGAGGTCGGGCTCGGGATCCTCGACCATCCAGCGGAAGACCGCCTCGACGAGGTCGCGCTGCGCGCTCGCGAGCAGCGCCGCGAGATGCCGGCGCGAGCTCGCCTCGCCGCGCTGCATCAGCGGGATCGAGAGAGCGCGCGCGACGGCGAACCGCGAGTCCCGCGGCCGGCTCGGCGCGAGCCAGCGCGCGACGGCGTCGGGCCACGCTCCCTCCGGCGGCCGCGCGCGGTCCCACAGGATCGCGGCGAGCGCCGGGTCGAGATCGAACGCGCCCTCGGCGACGCGCGCCCCGTCCAGCGCGTCCCCGGCGCACTCGAGCAGGAAGGCGAGGGCGCCGAAGGGCTGGCGGAACCAGCGCAGCGCGTCGGCGCGATGGCGGGGAAAGCGCGGCTCGCCCGCGCGCTCCCCCTCGCCTTCGACCGAGGGCCCGGCGGCCGCGCTCCAGCGGGTGAAGGCGAGCGCGAGGGAGCCCGTGGGCGCGCCGGTTCGGGCGGAGAGGAACAGCAGGGAGCGGGCGACCGCCAGGCCGGCGCGCCGCCAGCGCTGCGCCCACGGCGCGAGGTCGAGGCACGCTTCCAGGAGCAGGTCGGCCAGCCGCGAATCCCCGTCGCGCGCGCAGGCGGCGAGGAGCTGGCGCCGCCGATCGGCGAGCTCGAGCGCGTCGGGCTCCTGCGCGCCGGCCGGCGGCTCGAAGGCGAGCCAGCCGCGCACGAGGGTCTGGCGGTCGACCGGCGCGCGCAGGCCGGCGACGCCGACGGGCGCGCCGCCGCCGCTGCGCAGGGCGAGCGCCTCGACGAGCGCCTGCGTCCCCGCCCGCTCCTCGCGCGCGGCGGCGAGCCGCAGCCAGCCGATGAGGTCGGGGGCGACGCCGCCGGCGAGGAGCAGCGGGGTCGCGCCCGCGAGGCGCCCCGCGTGCACGCGTGGCAGGGCGGAGGGGGGGTCGGCCGGCGCGAGGAACGCGAACTGCGCGCGCGCCGCGTCCGGTCCCGCGCTCGCGAGCCCGCGGGCCGCGAGCTCGCGCACGGCCCCTCGCGGGTCGTGCAGGAGCTCCCCGAGAGCAGCGCCGCGCACCACCTCGAACCGCGCGAGCTCGAGGCGCACGAGCGGATCGCCGTCCGCGAAGAGCGCCTCGGGCGGGTCGGCGGGGTCTCCGGCCGCCGCGAGCGCGGCGAGGAGCTCGGCGCGCACGTTGCGCTGCGGATCGCCGAGGTGCGCGCGGGCCTCGGGGGCGAGGGCGCGCGCGCCGGCGACGCCGGCGAGCGCGGCGCGGCGCAGGGCGTCGGCGGCGGCGTGGCGCTCCTGCCAGTCGGGCGAGGCGAGGGCGGCGCGGATCGCGGGAGCGTGGTCGGTCGGAGCGCAGGCCCAGCGGCGGGTGGCCCATTCGCGCTCGAGGGCCTGGTCCTGGAGAGGCGGGAGGGGCGCGAGGGCGGCGAGCCAAAAGGCGAACTGCATGGGTTTGCTGTGGATGCGCACGCCGCAAGCTCCGCGCAGGCGGGCCTTTGTGGGCCGAGGCGGGCCGAGGCGGCCCCCGAACCCTCCGAGCCGTCGTAAAGCATTTACGAGCAGTTGCTTACGTCCCGTGGCCCACACGGAACGCATGCAGTCACGGCTCCGCGTGGAGGGTCTGGTGGCGGAGCTGGGCGGCGGGGAGGAAGTCGACGAGGTCGGAGGCGATCAGGCCGCGCGTGCCCTTCGTGGCGGCGGCGAGGTCGCCGGCGAGCCCGTGCGCGTACACGGCGGCGCAGGCGGCGTCGAAGGCGCTCCACTCGTCCGCGTGCCGCGCGCAGGCGGCGAGGTACGCGCCGAGGATGCCGCTGAGGACGTCGCCCGAGCCGGCGGTCGCCATGCCGGGGTTGCCGGTCTCGTTGACGTAGGTGCGCTCGCCGTCGGTGACGACCGTGCGCCTTCCCTTGAGCACGACGATCGCCCGCGCGCGCTCGCAGAGCTCCCGCGCGCACTCCGCTCGGCCCTCGTCGCTCTCGGGCACGCCGCGCTCGAGCAGCCGCGCCGCCTCGCCCGGGTGCGGGGTCAGGACGAGCGCACCGGCGTGGCCGGCGCACACCTCGGGGGTCGGCGCGACGTGGTTGAGGCCGTCCGCGTCGAGCACCAGCGGGCCCGCGAAGCCGTCCTCGACCAGCCGCCGCACGAGCTCGCGCGCGCGCCCGGAGCGGCCCAAGCCCGGGCCCGCGACGCGCGCGTCGTGGACGTGCGCGCGGATCTCGGGCGGCAGCCGGCCGACGAACAGGTCGCGCGAGCGCGACAGGTCGAGGTAGATGGTCTCGGGCGACGCGGCGGGCACGACGCCGTACACCTCGGGCGCGAACACGGTGAGCGTCACCAGCCCGGCGCCGGCGCGCTGCGCGGCGCGCACGGTGAGCACGGCGGCGCCGGGCATCTCGGCGCTGCCGCACACGCACAGGACGCGCCCGGCGCTGCCCTTGTGCGCGGCCGGCTCGAGCGCGGGCGGAGGCTCGGGGGTCGTCCCCATCGCGTCAGGCGACGACCTCGATGCGGCCGACGGCTCGCCCGGCCCAGTTCTCGAGCCTGGCGCCGCGCCACTTCTCGAGCGCCCGCACCTCTTCGCCGTCGAGGAACCCGAAGCGCTCGAGCAGGCTGACGATCAGCGCGTGGAAGCCGCGGTAGGAACCGTCGTCGACCTTCAACGCGATCCCGCGCCCGGCCCCGCGCACGCCGATGCCGTACAGCGCCTCGCCGCCGATCTTCGGGAACAGGCGCCCGGCGCCGACGCGCGCGAGGTCGGTGCAGATGCGCTGGTGCCGGCCGGCGATCATCACCGGGTTCTCGGCGACGGCGGCGAGCATCCGCTCGCAGGCCGCGCGCCGCCCGGCCTCGAGGCCCTCGGGGTTCGCAACGCGCGCGAAGGCCGTCGCGATGCCGCAGAGGGGCAGGCGGAAGGTGGGCGCGCTGCAGCCATCGGTGGCCTCTTCCAGCGCGCCCGAGGGCGCGCCCGTCATGTCGGCCACCGCCTGGCGGACGCGCCGCTGCACCTCGCCTTCGGGCGCGAGGTACTCGGCCGGTGCCGCGCCCAGGTGCCGGGAGAGCGCGAGGAAGCCGGCGTGCTTGCCCGAGCAGTTGTTGTGCAGCGCGCTCGGCTCGGCGCCGGCGCGCTCGAGCTCGCGCCGCGCCGCGGGGTCGCCGGGCGCCTGCGGTCCGCATTGTAGGGCCTCGGCACCGAGGCCGACGCGGGCGAGGATGCGCTCGACGCCCTGCGTGTGGCACGGCTCGGCGTTGTGCGAGGAGACTGCCAGCGCGACCTCCGCGCTGTCGAACCCGAAGCGCTCGGCCGCGCCGCTCTCGAGCAGCGGCAGCGCCTGCAGGCACTTGATCGAGCTGCGCGCGAAGTAGCCGCGTTCGAAGTCCCCCACGCCCTCGACGACGCGACCGTCCGTGTCGGCCAGCACCCAGGCCCCGCGGTGCTGCGACTCGACGAACGCGCCGCGCCAGACCCGAGCGAGCACGGGGTTCTCGGGATAGGTACCGGCCACGGGAGGGCCGGCGGGCCGGGGGAGGCCAGGGGAGAGGTCGCGCGGCATGGCTTGCCGCCATCGTAGCCCAGCCACGCGCGCGCTCGAAGGAGCGGGCTGGATGAGAAGCGGCCGGCTTCGGCGTACACTCCTCGGTGGATGGACGAGACCGGGAACGACGCGCGCGCAGCGGGGCGGAGCTCCCGGCGGCGGCGCGCGGCCTGGCTGACGGGGCCGCTCTGCCTCGTGGCGGCGGTGGCCGCCGCGCTCCTGGTGCGGCGCGGTCCCGGCGCGGCGTTCGCCGCGACGGCCGGTGTCCTCGTCGCCGCGTGCCTCTCGTGGATCGTGACGTCGGTCTTCCTCCCGGCGTACCCCGACCGCACCTGCCCGCGCTGCGGCGAGGAGCGGCTCGTGCGCCGCGACCGGGCGAGCACGCGCGGCGTGCGCTGCACGGCGTGCGGCTTCGAGGACGCGAGCGCGAGCTCGTTCACGATGGCCGAGGAAGAGGGCGCGCTCGAGCCGCTCGTGCTGCGCGAGCGCGGCCGCCGCGGGCGGCCGGAAGCACGGGTCGCAGGGCCGGAGCAGGACGAATGAAGGACGCGTCGGAAGGTCAGGAGATGGTCGACATCCGGCTCAACCGGATCGTGATCAAGGACGGCGCGGACCACCAGTGGATCTACCTCACCGAGCGCAGCGGGCACCGCGGCTTCCCGATCATCATCGGCACGAACGAGGCGCACGAGATCCAGCGCGTCGTCACCAAGGACGCGCCGAAGCGGCCGCTGACGCACCAGCTGACGCACGCGGTGATCGACGCCCTGGGAGGCCGGCTCGCGCGGGTGGACATCGTCGACCTGCGCGAGAACACGTTCTACGCGCAGATAGTCCTGCGCCGCAACGGCGACGACATCGTGATCGACGCGCGCCCGAGCGACGCGCTCGCGCTGGGCTTGCGCGCCGGCTGCCCGCTGCGCGTGGCCGAGTCGGTGCTCGAGCAGGCGCGCAGCGACGCGGGCGGACCGGACCCGCTGCCGGACCCCGAGGAGCCGCCCGAGGAGCCGGAGTAGCCTAGCCCCAATGCCGTTCACTTTGGGGTCCGCGCAGGAATCACTTCGCAGGTTGGCTGGCCTCGAGCGACAGACTTGGGGCTGCCAGAACTCACCGCGGAGAAGCAGAGGACGCGGAGCTCGGCGAGCTTCGCTCGCCGAGCTCTTGCTTCCTCTGCTTCTCCGCGGTGAATCTTCTGGGCAGCCGCAAGTTCCGTCGCCGGAGGCCAGCGAACTGCGAAGTGATTCTCGAGGGCGCCCGGTTGCGGGCTCTCGGCTCGCCGCCGCGCCCAAGGTGACCGCCATTGGGGCTAGCCCGGTTCCGAGGTCGCGCGATCCGCGCGCGGTCAGCCGCCTCCACCGCTCTCGACCAGCAGCGAGTGCTCGCGCAGCTCGTCCACCTCCTCGGGCGTCAAGTCGCGCTGGCGCTCCGCGCCGTCGAACGCGCCGCCGCGCACCAGCTCGCCGTCGCGGAAGACCGCGCGCAGCTCGAGCGCGCCGGGATCGCCGCCCGCCTCGCGCGTCACCTCGAGCGTGGCCTCGGCGCCGCCGGTGACGTGGTAGGTCCGGCCCGACACGCTCGTGGAGCCGCTGGCCGAAGGAACGGGGACGCTGCTCGCCCGGCCGAGGAACAGGAATCCGACCAGCACGGCGACCATCAGCAAGAGGCAGCCGCCGCCGAGGACGACAGCGCCGACGACGCCCAGGCCCTGTTGGCTCTCTTCCATAGGATACCCGCCCCCTACGCGGGGACCTGCCCCTCCATTCGCGGGCAGGGTAGCACGAGCGCTCGGTCAAGGATGTGTGAGCGAGCACCCGTCGCGGCGCTCGCACGGACCGTTCCCAATCCCATCGCGCCCGTTCGCTCCGCCATCCGGTCGTTTCGCCGCAAGTGCGGATACAACGCGCGGCGAGAGCGCTAGGGGGATCGCTCGCGGGCCATTCGTCCTGGGACCGGCGGCGGCCCGCCGAGAGCTCCGACCTTCCTCGGCATCGAGCGGGTTGGATCCCCAGCGGCCCGCATTCGGCGAGGGATGCGGGCCGCGTTCCCGATCGGGGCCGCGCGGCGCGCGCCCCCGCCGCGGCGTCGTGCGCGGCCCGTGCGGCGACGCCGGTAGAATCGGGCCCATGACCTCGACTCCCCGCCCCCCCGTGATCCTCCCGCGCCGCGACCTCCTGCGCGGGGCCGGCGCCCTCGGCGCGGGCGCCGCCATGAGCCTCGCGGGCGCGCCGCGGGCGCTCGCCGCGCCCAGCGCGCAGGTGCTCGGCTCGACGTGCACGCTCACGCCCAGCTCCATCGAGGGACCGTTCTGGTTCGACTCCATGCTCGTCCGGCGCGACATCACCGAGGGCCTGCCGGGCGTGCCGATGGTCTTCTACGTGCGCGTCCTCGACGACGACGGCTGCACGCCGGTGCCGGGCGCCGTCGTCGACGTTTGGCACTGCGAAGCGCTCGGCGCGTACTCCGGATACGCCAGCCAGGGCACGGCGGGCATGACCTGGCTGCGCGGGATCCAGCTCGCCGACATGCGCGGCATCGCGTGGTTCCAGACGGTGTTCCCGGGCTGGTATCCGGGGCGCACGACGCATGTCCACGTCAAGGTCAACCCGACCGCGAAGACCGAGCTGACGACGCAGGTCTACTTCGCCGACGAGCTGTCCGAGCGCATCCACGCGCTGCCGCCGTACGACGCGCACGGTCAGAACCCGACGCGCAACCGGGACGACGCGTTCTTCCTGCCGCAGACCGTCGCGGGCCACCTGACGTGGACGGACGTCGCGGGCGCGCGCCGGCTGCGCCTCTTCTCGGGGCTCACGATCGTCATCGACTGACGCGCGCGCCCCGCGGCCCGCGCCCGTAGCATGGAGCGCCGCCCATGGGCAAGTCGCTCGAGGACTACGAGGAGAGGCGCGACTTCTCGCGCACGCCCGAGCCGCCGCCGTCGTCGCGCGAGCGGCGGCCGGACCGGCCCGTCTTCGTCGTGCACCGCCACGAGGCGCGCCGGCTGCACTACGACCTGCGGCTCGAGATGGACGGGGCGCTGTCGTCGTGGGCCGTCCCCAAGGGCTTCTCGTACGATCCAGCCGACAAGCACCTCGCGGTCCGCACCGAGGACCACCCGATCGAGTACGAGGACTTCCACGGCGTGATCCCGCGCGGCCAGTACGGCGCGGGCACGATGACGATCTGGGACCGCGGCTGGTGGGACATCGTCAAGGCGGACGAAGGCAAAGAGGCCGTCGCCGCGGGCGAGCTGAAGTTCGTGCTGCACGGGCGCAAGCTGCACGGCGAGTGGCACCTGGTGCGCACGCGCGGCGAAGAGGACCACTGGCTGCTCTTCAAGTCGAAGGACCGCTACGCGGGGAGCGTGTCCAACTCCTCGCTCGTGCTCGACCTCTCGCGGGCGGCGGACGCAGCCTTCCCGCGAACGTGGCGGCGCATGGAGTGCGGGGCCGAGGCGGCGGCGTTCGAGGACCCGAGCTGGCTGTTCGAGATGGAGTTCGAGGGCCGGCGGCTGTTCGCGTTCAAGCGCGGCGACGAGGTCGGGCTGCGCGGCGTGCGCAGCAAGCCGCCGGAGATCGGCGCCGCGCTCTCCGGGCTGCGCGCCGAGAACGCGCTGCTCGACGGCGTGCTCGTCGCGCTCGACGAGAACGAGCGCCCGAGCGGCGCCGCGCTCGAGGCGCGGCTCGCGCGCGAGAGCGACGCGCCGCTCTACTACTACGCGTTCGACCTCCTGTACTTCGAGGACTACGACCTGCGCGGGCTGCCGCTGCTGGAGCGCAAGGGCGCGCTGCGCATCGCGATCCCCGCGGGAGGCCACGTCTTGTACGTCGACCACGTCGTCGGCAGCGGGCGCGCGCTCGCCGCGGCGGTCGCCGCCGCCGGGCTGCCCGGCGCGATCGCCAAGCGCGCGACGAGCGCGTACCACGCCGGGAGCTCGGACGACTGGCGCCGCATCCCGGCGGGCGGCGCGCGGGATTCGGACGACGCGGGGGACGGCGCGCCCGAAGCCCGCGCCGAGCCCGTGGCCGCGGCCCGCGCGCGCGCGGGGGCGCGCGGCGCGCGCGCGAGCCGCGTGCGCTTCACCAACCTCGACAAGGTCTTCTGGCCCGCGGAGGGCTACACCAAGGGGGACCTCGTCGCGCACTACGAGGCGGTCGCCGAGTTCCTCCTGCCCCACTTGCACGACCGCCCCGTGCACATGAACCGCTTCCCCGACGGGATCGCCGGCAAGTCCTTCTACCAGAAGCAGGCGAACACGGTCGTCCCCGACTGGTTCGAGCGCATCCCGATCCACAGCGGCACGCACGGTGAGGAGATCCCCTACTTCCTGTGCAACGACATCGACACGCTGCTCGCGCTCGCGAACCTCGGCAGCATCGACCTGCACCCCTGGCTCTCGCGCAAGGGCTCGCTCGACTCGCCCGACTACACCGTGCTCGACCTCGACCCCAAGGGCGCGCCCTTCGGCGACGTCGTGCGCGTCGCGCGCGAGGTCGGAAAACTCCTGCGCGGCATCGGCCTGCGGCCGCTCCTGAAGACGTCGGGCAAGACCGGCCTTCACGTCTTCGTGCCGCTGCTCGAGGGCTACGACTACGAGCAGAGCCGCATGTTCAGCGAGAGCGTCGCGCGCATCGTCGCGCGGCGTCTGCCCGAGATCTCGACGGTCGAGCGCCACGTCCCGAACCGCGAGGGCAAGGTCTACATCGACTACCTGCAGAACCGCCGCGGGCAGACCGTCGTGCCGCCGTACTCCGTGCGCCCCGTACCCAACGCGCCGGTGTCGGCGCCCTTGCACTGGGACGAGCTCGACTCGAGCCTCTCGCCGACGATGCACACGATCCGCACGCTGCCCGCGCGCCTCGCGCAGCACGGCGACCTCTTCCAGAAGGCGCTCACCGACCGCCAGGACCTCGCGCCGGCGATCGAGGTGCTGGCGGAGCAGGTGGCGCGGGAGTGAGTTGCGCGCGCGCCCGGCTGTAGCGGTTGGATCGCGATTCACCGCAGAGGATGCGGTGAATGCTTGCCGGTGCGGCGAATCCAGGCCATATTCACCGCAAGAAGTGCGGCGAATATGGCCTACATCCACGAGCGGCCCGGGTGGCCACGATTCGTCTGGGACGGCGAGGGCCTCGCCGCCGCCCTCGCCGCGGTGCGCCATCGGCAGGGCCGGCACCTGGGGAAGATGGAGACCCTGGGGTTCGAGGTCCGAGCCGAGGTGAGCCTTGCCGCGCTCACCGACGATGTCGTGAAGTCGTCGGCCATCGAGGGCGAGAACCTCGATCCCGAAGAGGTCCGCTCGTCGATCGCCCGCAAGCTCGGGCTCGAGGTCGCGGGCCTCCCCGAGCCCGGACGACGGGTCGAGGGCGTCGTCGAGATGATGCTCGATGCGACCCGAGACTTCGACCAGCCGCTCACGGCGGAGCGCCTCTTCGGCTGGCACGCCGCGCTCTTTCCCACCGGGAGGAGCGGCGTGCGCCGCATCACCGTCGGCGCATGGCGCACCGGCGAAGCCGGTCCGATGCAGGTCGTCTCCGGGCCGATCGGAAGGGAGAAGGTGCACTTCCAGGCTCCCGGGGCGGAGCGCCTGGAGGGCGAGATGGGCCGGTTCCTCGAGTGGTTCAACGACCCGCCCGACATCGACCCGGTACTGAGGGCTGGAGTCGCCCACTTCTGGTTCGTGACGATTCACCCGTTCGACGACGGCAACGGGCGCATCGCTCGCGCGATCGCCGACATGGCCCTTTGCCGGGCCGACGGTACGAAGCAGCGCTTCTACAGCATGTCGTCAGGGATCGAGGCGCAGCGCAAGGAGTACTACCTTCAGCTCGAATCGGCTCAGCGCGGCAGCCTCGACATCACTGCGTGGCTCGCGTGGTTCCTCGCATGTCTCGACCGGACCCTCGAGAACGCCGACCAGGCGCTCGGTTCCGTGCTTCACAAGGCGAAGCTCTGGCAGCGAATCAGCCCGAACCCGGTCAATGCGAGGCAACACAAGGTCATCCACCGAATGCTCGACGACTTCAAGGGGCACCTCACGACTTCCAAGTACGCCAAGCTCGCCAGGTGCTCGACCGATACGGCGCTGCGCGACGTCCGCGAGCTGCTCGAGCGCGGGATCCTCGTGAAGAACCCGGGCGGCGGCCGGAGCACGAGCTACCGGCTGGCAGATCCCGACGAGCTGCCGGCGTGACGACCCGCGATGGGTGACGCTGGCGCCGCACCGCGACGGAGCGCCACGACGCCGACGCCGGCCGTCTCGTGGAAGCGATCGAAGCCCTGCGGCAAGATGGCCTCATGCAGGCGTTGCACAAGGGACGCTCCGTCCGACTGCTGCTCGCGGTGCTGTTCTTCGGGGGACTGGCGGCGCTCGAGGTCGCGGCCGGCGTCGAGCGCTGGTCGGCGGCGCAGGAGCGGCACCGCGAGGAGCTGCTCGATCTCGTCGATCGCCAGCAGGAGGCGCTGGCGCGGGAGGTGGCGGACCTCTTGGGGGCCGGGAACCGCCACGCCCTGCACCTGTCGAAGAACCCGTTCGTGCGCGAGCTGCTCGCCGCGCCGGACGCCGGGGCCGCGCGGTCGAGCCTCGAGGCGCTGGCGCGCCTCGCGCGGCCCTACCTCGCCAGCTTCCACGAGCTCGATCGGCTGAGCGTCTTCGACGCGCGGCAGGTGGAGGCGTTCCGCTGCGAGCGGATGGGCGGCGGGGTCGCGACGCTGCCGGCGGCCATGCTCGCGCCCTCGCCCAGCGCCGAGGTGACCGAGCTGCTGCGGCTCGAGGGCGGCGCGGGCGTCGCGGTCTCCGCCCTGGTGCACGACGCGGGGCGCGTCGAGGTCGCCGAGAACGAGCGCTGGGTCTTCCGGCTCGTCGCCGCCGTCGACGACGGCGACACACGGATCGGCGCCGTGGCCGTCACGATCTACGCGGGGCCGCTGCTGCACGCACTCGCCGCGTTCAAGCCGCTCGCCGGGACGACGACGTGCCTCCTGGACGACTCGGGGCAGGTCTTCGCGTCGGAGCCCGGGGGGGAAGAGCCCGGGGGCGTGGCGGCGCTCGTGAGGGAGCAGCCGCAGCTCGCGCGACGGCTGCTCTCGGAGAGCGGGCGGATCGCGGTGCCCGCGGCAAAGGGGGTCGAAGGGGCAAGCGCGCCGAGCGGCGCGACCCTCCTCGTGCGGCCAACGGGAGTCCAGCCGGCCTCGCGTCTGGTGAGCGCGGTCCCGCGGTCGAGCCTCGGTGCGGGGGAGCTCGCCGTCACGCTCGGCACGGCGCTGCGCAGCCTCGTCGTGATCGCGGTCATCGGGCTCGGGAGCGCGTTTTTCGTGCGCGCGAGCCTGCGCGCCGCGCGCCTGCGGGAGGCCGAGGCGTATCTCGCGCGCATCGCCGAGGAGTCGCGCAAGCAGCGCGCGCTGATGGAGGCGGCCGCGGACCTGATCCTTATCGTCGAGCCCGAGAGCGAGCGGCTGGACGACTGGAACCCGCGCGCGCGCGCGGCGCTGGCCCTCGAGCTCGCCCCGGGGGAGTCCCCCACGCTGCAGGCGCTCCTCGAGCGCATGGGCGCCGAGGACCGCGCCCGCCTGCGCGACGCCCTCGGCGCCGCGTCGGGGCAGGCCGGCGTGCCGGCGACCGCCCGCGGCCTGCGCCTCGCCCTCGACGACGGGCAGGGCATGGAGGCGGACGCGCGCTGCATCGGGCTCGAGTACGGTGGCCGGCGCTACGTCGAGATCGCGCTCGCCGACCGCACGCGCGAGCGCGAGATGGAGCGGCGCGCCCAGACGGCGGAGCGGCTGAGCTCCCTGGGCCTGGTAGCGGCCGGCGTCGCGCACGAGATCAACAACCCATTGGAAGGCATCGCCAACTACCTGGCCCTCGTCGAGCGGACGGCAGACCCCGAGAAGCGCGGCGAGTACCTCGCCCAGGTGCGGCGCGGCTTCCAGCGCATCCGCGACATCACGAGCGAGCTCTTGCCCATCGCGCGCGCGGAGCGCGGAACGGAGCGCGCCGACCTGCGCCGCGTCGTCGAGCGGGTCGCCGGCATGGCGCGCCTGACCCGGGACTTCGAGGGCCTCGACGTCGAGCAACGGATCCCGGACGAGGTCGTCCTCGTCCGCGGCGGGGAGGGCCGCGTGGAGCAGGTCCTGCTCAACCTGCTCCTCAACGCCGCCCGGGTCACGAGCCCCGGCGGACGCGTGAGGGTCGAGGTCGACGCGAGCGAGCCGACGCACGCCGAGATCCGGGTCGAGGACGAAGGTCCGGGGATCGACCCGCAGGACCTCGACCACCTGTTCGACCCCTTCTTCTCCAGGACGGGCGGCACGGGACTCGGCCTCTCGGTCTCGTACGGCATCGCCAAGGCGCTCGGGGGCGAGCTCGTCGCCGAGAACCGCGCCGAGGGCGGGGCGCGCTTCCGGCTGAGGCTCCGGCGCGAGGAGCGCGAGGAGCGCGACGCGAAGGGAGGCGTGCGTGGCAGCGCGTGAGCGCATCCTGCTCGTCGAGGACGAGGAGTTCGTGCGCGAGTCGATGACGGCGATCCTCGAGGACGAGGGCTTCGAGGTCGTGGCCGCGGCCGACCTCGCCAGCGCGCGCCGACTCTCGCGCCAGGGAGGCTCGGACCTCGTCATCACGGACCTGCGGCTACCCGACGGCCAGGGCTCGGAGCTCCTGGACGAGGGGGCGGCGCGCGGCGGCACTCCCGTCATCATCCTCACCGGGCACGGCACGGTGGACGAGGCCGTCCGGGCGATGAAGTCCGGCGCCTACGATTTCTTCCAGAAGCCGATCGAGCCCGAGCAGCTCGTGCTCGCGGTGCGGCGCGCCCTCGATCACGGCCGCCTCGCGCGCGAGGTCCGCCGCCTGCGCGAGACCGTCGGACGCCTGCAGGAGGGCCGCGAGCTGGTGGGCAGCTCGGCCGCGATGGAGAGCGTCCGGCGCATGATCGAGCAGGTCGCGCCGACGGGCGCGACGGTGCTGCTCGCGGGCGAGAGCGGAACGGGCAAGGAGCTCGCGGCGGCGGAGATCCACGCGCGCAGCGCCCGGGCCGCGGCCCCCCTGGTGCTCGTCAACTGCGCCGCCGTGCCCGAGACCCTCTTCGAGAGCGAGTTCTTCGGCCACCGCCGCGGCGCCTTCAGCGGCGCCCACGCCGACCGCGAGGGGCGCTTCGCGGAGGCCCAGGGCGGGACGCTCGTGCTCGACGAGGTGCACGCGCTCGGCCGCGACGTGCAGGCCAAGCTCCTGCGCGTGCTCGAGACCGGCGAGTACCAGATGGTGGGCGAGTCGCGCACGCGCTTCGTGGACGTGCGCATCGTGGCGGTGACGAACGCCGAGCTGGGCAAGCTGGTCCAGGAGGGTGGATTCCGCTCCGATCTCTTCTACCGGCTCAACGTCCTCCCGCTGACCCTGCCGCCCCTGCGCGAGCACCGCGAGGACCTGCCCGAGCTGGTGGCGCACCTCGCCGTTCGCATCGCCGCCCGCACGGGCGGCGGCCGCGGGCCGCTCGCGATCGCTCCCGAGGCGCTCGAGCTCATGCGCGCCTACGAGTGGCCGGGGAACGTCCGCGAGCTGCGCAACGTCCTGGAGCGCGCCGCGATCCTCGCCCCGGGCGGCGAGCTGACCGCCGAGCTGCTGCACGGCCTCCTGGGCGCGCCGACCAACTCGAAGGTCGCGGCGCCGGGCGACCTCAACCTGCGCAAGCGCCTCGAGCACATGGAGTCGGAGACGATCCGCGAAGCTCTCGCACGCGCCGGAGGGAGCAAGAAGGACGCCGCGCGCCTGCTCGGCGTCGACCCCAAGAACCTGAGCTACTACCTGCGCAAGCACGGCCTTGGGGAGGCCTCGTCGTGAGGGCGGTCGCGATCGCCCTCGCGCTCGTCCCGCTCGCGGCGTGCCGGGAGTCCGGCCCGGCCGACGCGAAGCCGGCTCGCTCCGCAGGGGAGGACGCTCCGGCGACGCCCTTCGCCTGCCGCTTCGAGGACGTCACGCCGGCGTCCGGACTGCGCTTCGTCCACCACACGGGCGCGTTCGGCGAGAAGCGTCTGCCCGAGACGATGGGGCCGGGAGCGTGCCTCTTCCACGCGGACGGCGACGGGATCCTCGACTTGTTCCTGGTCGACGGCACGGCCTGGCCCGACGGGCCGGAGCCCCGGGCAAGCGGGGCCTGCCGGCTCTTTCGAGGGCGCGGCGACGGGAGCTTCGAGGACGTGACCGACAGCTCTGCCGCGGGGCTCGAGGTCTACGGCATGGGGGTGATCGCCGCCGACCACGACGGGGACGGGGACACCGATCTCTACGTCACCACGCTCGCGGACGATCTCCTGCTCGAGAACGGAGGCGGCGCGTTCCGCGACGTCGCCGCCCGGGCCAACGTCGGAAGCGGCCGCTGGCGCGACGCCGAGGGTCTCCTCCATCCGGAGTGGACGACGGCGGCGCTCTGGTTCGACGCGGACCTGGACGGCGACCTCGACCTGTTCGTCGGCGCCTACGTGCAGTGGGCGGCCGAGCTCGAGATCTTCACCAGCCTCGACGGCGTGACCAAGGCCTTCACCACGCCCGAGCGGTATCCCGGGCTGCCCTGCCGCCTCTACCTGAACGACGGCGACGGCACGTACACCGAGGCGGCCTTCGAAGAGGGCGAGCAGAGCGTGGGCAAGGTCCTCGGGGCGGCCCTCTGGGACTTCGACGGCGACGGCCTGCTCGACGTCGCGGCCGCCAACGACACGCGGCCGAACTTCCTCTTCGCCAATCGCGGCGCGGGGCGCTTCGAGGAGATCGGGACGAGCATGGGCCTCGCCTACGACGAGAACGGCAGGGCGCGAGCGGGGATGGGCATCGACGTCGCGGAGCTCGAGCCTGGGACCGCCGTCGTCGCGATCGGCAACTTCGCCGCCGAGCCGCTCTCGCTCTACGAGCGCCAGGAGGACGGCAGCTTCCGCCACCGCGCCGCTCGCTCCGGGCTGCAGAACCCGACCTTCATGCCGTTGACGTTCGGGCTCGCCTTCCTGGATCTGGACCTCGACGGCTGGCTCGACCTCGTGGTCGCCAACGGGCACATCGAGCCCGACATCGCGCGCCACCGCGCGGGGCAGACGCACGCGCAGAGCGCCTTGCTCTTTCGCGGCAGGCCCGACGGGACCTTCGAGGACGTGACCGCGCAGGCGGGCGGCGACTTCGTCCAGCCCTCGGTGGGCCGGGGCCTCGCCTGGGGCGACCTGGACGGGGACGGCGACCTCGACCTCGTGCTGACCCGGAACGGCGGTGCTCCGGTCCTGCTCGTGAACCGGCTCCAGGAAGAGGCACCGCGCCACTTCCTGCGCGTCGAGCTGCGCGGCCGCGGCGCCAACACCGCGGCGATCGGCGCGCGGATCGAGCTCGACGCCGGCGGACACCTGCAGGTGCGCACCGTGCGCACGGGCTCGTCCTACCTGTCCCAGGGCGAGCTCGCGGCGACGTTCGGGCTCGGAGCGCTCGAGCGGGTCGATGCGCTGCGAGTGCGCTGGCCGGATGGAACGCGGACCGAGCACGGGGTCGACGCCGTCGACCGCACGCTCGTCCTGACGCAGCCCTGAGGCGATCGGGGCCGGCCGGCTCGCCGGCAGCCGGTAGGATCTGCGGGTCGGCCCATAGGAGATCCGGCTGGTCGCGCCGCGAGCCGCGGGCGCGGCTGGGCGGCGCGAAACCGCCACGCGAGCTTCGTCCTCGTCGGAAGCCCCGTTCCCGCCCTCGACCACGGCCGCCGCCCGCGAACCGTCCGCGAAACCGGTCGGGGCGGCACACGCCGTGCCACTGGCGCGCGAGCTGCCGGATTCCTGCCGTGCGCGCGTTGGCGAGGATCTGGTCGAGCTTCCCCTGGTTCGCGGCGACCTGGTCCAGCTTCCCCTGGTTCGCCAGGATCGTCTTCTGGTTCGCAAGCACCTCGTCGATGGCCATCGGCACCACTCCTTCGAGACACAGCCTCCGCGTCAGGGAAGCCGGCCGGCTCGCGGTCGAGCCCGGAGGTTCTGCGGGTCCTCCCGTAGAAAACCCGGGTCGGGACCGCCGAGCGGGAGGGCGCGACCCCCGGACGCGAGCCGTCGCGCGAGCCGCCGCTCCTCGGAAGCCCTTCTCCCGCCATCGGTTGCGGCCGGCGGCCCGGAACCTGACGCGAATCCGTCGCGGCGGCACGCGCCGTGCTCCGGTCGAGCACTGTCCTTCGAACCTGAAGAGGAGCGCCGAGCCAAGGTACTCACGGCACGCGCCAAGCCCCCACGACCTTCGAGCACCCGAACATCCAGGGAACGGCGCTCCAGGGTCGTGGGGAAGACTCCAGGACCCGGTGATTCGAGCCCCCTTGACGACGGCGGGTCGTCGGGCTCGGCCGCCGGGTGAGTCTATGGGCCGGGAGGCCCATCGGCGAACGCACGCTGGGCGTCCGGCGTCTCCTCGGTTCCGGTGGCCGCAAGTACACTGGCCGCCGACGGGATGTCCGACGACGTTCGTGCCTTGCTGGAGCGCGCCCGCGCGGGCGAGGCGTCCGCGTTCGATTCCCTCTGCGGGTGGCTGCGTCCCCCGCTCCTGCGCTACGTCAACTCGCGCATGCGCTCGGACGAGCGCCGCTGGGTCGACGCGGACGACGTGGTCCAGCTCGTGCTCGTCGAGCTCCAGGAGAAGCTCGACACGCTCCCCGACGGGGCGGACGAGGACCACCTGCGCGGCTGGCTCTTCCGCCGCGCCGTCTGGCGCCTGACCGACCTCGCCCGTCAGCAGCGCTCGCGGCGCCAGAGCGAGACCGAGCTGCCCGAGGCCGACGAGCCGGCCAAGGGCGGCTCGCGCGACGGGACCGTGACCCGCGAGGACACGAGCCGCCTCGTCCGACAGCTCGTCGACCACCTGCCCGGCGAGTACGCCGACATCGTCCGGCTGTGCTCGCTCGAGGGCGACACGTTCGTGGCCGCGGGAAGGAAGCTCGGGCTCAAGGAGGACACCGTGCGCCGGCGCTTCGAGCGCGCGTGCGAGATCCTGGAGAAGCGGCTTGGGGAGCTGGGGAAGGACTGACCGTCGAGGAGCCCGCGAGAGAGCGCGCGCGGGAGCGAAAAGGCGAGGCGGAGGCCCCCTTGGACCTCCGCCGACTGCGTGGCCGACCGCCGCGCTCTCAGCTCTTCCCCTTGCTGGGGACGCGGCCCCAGATCACGTCCGAGAGCTTGAGCGTGGCGAGGTCGCCGTCGAGCTGCGGGACGGCCGACCACTTGAGCGAGGCCTCCTTGGTACGCACCTCGATCTCCTTGCTCGCGGGGTCGAGCGTAGCGACCGCTTTCATGAGCTTCGCGTCGTGGAAGGCCTGCTGGAGCTCGGAAGCGTCCTCGGCCGTCTTTCCGCCCTGGTAGATGAGGATCGCGCGGCCGAAGTCGGACTTCGCGCGGTCGACCTGCACGGAGCTGGGGCGCAGGGCCTTCTCGAGCTGGGAGAGCCTCACGTGGGCGTCCGGGATCAGCCGGAAGGCGAGCGTGCCCTTGTCGGCGGCCGGTGTCACGGCCTGGAAGATCGGCTGGGTCCGCTCCTTCAGCGGAACTTCGCAGGCCTCGCAGTCCCCCGCGGCGGCCTCGACGGCGCCGCACTGCGGGCAGGCGTAGGCCTTCATGGTGAGCTCGGTCAGGCCTTTCTGCACGGCGCTCGCGTTCTCGGGCGTGAGCCCGGACACCGCGAGGGTGAACTCCACCTTCTGGGCCGGGGCGTCTGCCTGAGCGGGGGCGTCTGCCTGAGCGGGCTTCTTCCCGGGCACGTTCTCGCTCTGCACCCCGAGCGCGGGCGAGGCAGCGAGAGCACCGAGCAGGATCACGGTCGTGAGCTTGGGAACCATGTGACACTCCTTGGCGTCCGTTCGAGGACGCCGCATTCGAAGAAACAAAGAGTCCCCTCGGGCGCGACCGCCGTGCGGTCCTCCGTCGAGCGGCACCGCGGCCGACGCCCCTCTTGGGCGGCACCGGGCACGGCCCCGGGAACGGCGTCGGCGGGTCGTGGCTCCGCAGCCATGCGCCGCGGTTCGAGGGTGGGATCCGAAGGATTCCGGGGGGGCTCATACGTTCGCCGCGTTCGCGCTGCGAAGGAAATCCCTCGCACCGGGGGCCGCCGCTCCGAACCGGGCCGGCGACAAGCACTTGGGATCGTCGCGCTACCCCGGCGCCATGCGCTCCAGCTTCGCGAGCCGCTCGCGCACCTCCGCCGCCCACGAGCTCGCCGGGTCCTCGCGCAGGTAGGCCTTCCAGTGGTAGCGCGCTCCGTCCCACTCCCCCTCTCCGACCAGCGCCTCCCCCAGGTTGTAGTGCGCGTCGGCGTAGTCGGGCTGGATCGCGAGCGCCCGCCGGTAGGCGCGGATCGCCTCGGCGCTGCGGCCGAGGTCGGCGAGCACGTTCCCGAGGTTGTTCCAGGCCTCGACGAACTCGGGGTCGAGGTCGGTCGCCTCGGCGTAGCGTCCGGCCGCCTCCTCCTTCTTGCCGAGCGTGTACAGGACGTTGCCCAGGTTGAAGCACATCTCGGGCTCGACGTCCTCGCCTTCGAGCGCGCGCTCGTACGCCAAAGCGGCCGCCTCGAGCTCGCCCTCTTCCTCGAAGCGCGTCCCCTTCTCGAACCAGCCGACGGGCTCGTCGGCGACGGGCGCGAGGACGACCGGCGCCGCCCCCGCCTCGAAGCCCAGGCGCAGCTGGCCGGTGGGCTCGGCGAGGCCTTCGCGGGTGCGCACGAGCACCGGCCCGCCCAGCTCGAGGATCTCGAGCTGGGCGAGCGAGCGGTCGGCGGACGGCAGCCAGGCGCCGAGCTTCTCGAGGCTCTTGCGCAGCCGCGCCGGCGTGACGCCGCTCTTCGTCAGGACGCTCAGCGTGCGCGCCTGGGCGACCTCGCGGAAGTCGAAGAAGCAAAGGCGCTTGACCACCCGAGCGGGCTGGATCAGCCCCCCGCGCACCCAGCCGCGGACCTCGCGCGAGGGCACGCCGAGGATGCGCGCGAGCTGGGCGGTCGTGTACAGCCGGCGCAGGGTCTCGCGGCGCTCCTCGAGGCCCAGGGCGGAGAGGAACTCCTCCTCGGAGAGCACGCGCAGCGCCGCGCCCTGCTGCTGTAGAGAGCGCGCGCGGCGCAGGCTCTGGGTCAGGCGCCCGTCCTCGCCGAGCGGCGGGCCGCCCTGGCCGACGATGACGAAATCGGTCGCCGCGGTCGGCATGGCGACGTAGCGGCCGCCGGCCCGCGAGATGCGCTCCTCGGCCTCCTCGCGCGACATCGACGCGAGGCGCCCGGTGATGGCCGCCTCGCGGCCTTCGAGCTCGAGCTCCCCCTCGCGTGCTGCGGTCATCGCGTCGATCGGAACGTCTCCGGAGCGAGCCTGCTCCGGGCCGGTCAGCTTACGTCTGGCTCTCCTCCATTTTGAGTGGGTCGTTTCAGGCTTCCCCACCCGGCTTTCCGGGACGGGGGTAAGGGCCAGCCGGGAGGGAACGATGCGAGAACGGCCCCCTTGGGCGCCATTCCTGGCCTTCTCGGTGGCGCGCCCTGAGGCGGCCGCAGATGGGAACCCCGCTCGCTACGTCTAGACCGCTTCCAGTGCCTGTTCCCCATCCCCGGTAGCCCAGGACCCCCTGGAAGGCCGTCCGAGGCCTCCAACCCCTTGGTTGAGGCCTTCCCGGGCCCTTGGATCACCCACTCAAACTCTCGGAGAGCCCTACGTCTCCGCTCGCCGCGATTCGTCCTTTTCCCGCTCGCCCGGGGCGCCCCTGACTACAATCCCCCGACGAAAAATCCCGCGTGCGCGAGGGAGACTCGCGCGCGGTGGTTTCTCACTCCTTTCGGCTCGAAATGGATCTGCCATGAACATGCAATTACGGGATGCGTTCCTTCCCCTGGTCCTGGGCGCTCTTTCGCAAGCCGCCTTCGCACAGGAGCCCGCGCACCTCGGCGCCCACGCGCGCGTGCTCCCTTCCGGCCTCGAGGTGCACGCCGAGCTGCGCGGCGCGTCGGGGCGGGCCTTCACCCTGCTGGCCGCTCCCCATGACGACGGCCCGTTCGACACGGGCCGGGCGATCGTCCTGGGCAAGGGCCGGCTCCACCGCGACGGCTCGGGCAGCTGGAGCGGACTCCTGCCGCGCACGCGCGGTATCGACGTCGAGCTGTGCGCGATCTACCGCGCCGGCGCGAGCGTCGCCCACAGCTCGGAGGCGCGGCTCCCGCTCGGCGGCGCGAGCGAGTGCTTCGAGCTCGACGTCGACTATTCCAACGGCCCGGACGAGCCGGTCGCGGGCCAGATCATCCACGACGAGTGGCTCCTCGCCGGCGTCCGCGTCTCCGCGGACAGCGCCTTCGGCGGCAGCCCCGACCTCGCGATCGTCTTCGACAGCGGCGAGGTCACGGGCGGCGACACGGACCTCGCCACGCCCGGCTACGGGCCCGGCAACGACACGGCCCTCGGGAACCTCCTGATCCTCGCCGAGAACGACATCGGTGCCGAGGACGGGTTCGTCGACGACCCCGACGACGACGCCGGCGGCGGCGTGATCGCCTTCGAGTTCCTCTTCGGGCCGGCCAAGGTCTGCTCGATCACGCTGGTCGACATCGACGACGCGCTGCCGACCGAGCTGCGGTTCCACCACACGGGCGGCGGGATGGAGACGATCCCCGTGCCGAATCTCGGCGACAACAGCGTCCAGCGGCTCGTGTTCCATCAGGAGGACTTGACGCGCATGGAGGTGGCGTTCGGAGGCTCGGGCGCGATCGCCGGCGTCGAGATCGCTCCCTGCCCGATCGTGCTCACGTTCGAGGAGTCGCCCTTCGGCATCCCCCTCGGGTTCGGGGCCGGGCTCGAGATCACCGACCAGTATGCGGCCATGGGGCTCACGATCTCGGCGAACAACGCGGTCGCGAGCCACCCCGACAAGGCGATCCTCTTCGACTCGGGCCATCCGACGGGCGAGGACGAGGACCTCCAGACACCCGGCTACGGCCTGAACAACGACACGCCGCTCGGCATGATCCTGATCATCGCCGAGGACGACGTCGACGCCGACATGGACGATCTCGTCGACGACCCCGACGACGAGGAGCTCGGCGGTCAGATCTTCTTCGACTTCGACCGCGACATCACGTTCTGGGGCGGCACGGTGCTCGACGTCGACGGGACCGAGCGCGACGCGTTCCGCGTGTACGACGGGTCGGGCACCCTGCTCGCGTCCCTCGACCTCGAGAACCTCGGAGACAACTCGGTGCAGCGCGTCGCGCTCGACACGCCGGTCTCCGGCGTGCGGCGCGTCGAGCTCGTCCTCGGGGGGTCGGGCGCGGTGACGCGCCTGCGCTGGTGCCCCGACGACGCGGGCGGCGTCGAGGAGTAGGGACGCGGCGTTCGAGCTCACGCGACCATCGTTCGAACGGACACGCGCTGCGGCAGCCGCAGCGTGAAGGTTGCTCCGTGGCCCAGCCCCGCGCTGTGCGCCGTCATCGTGCCGCCCAGCTCGCCCGCGGCGGTCGCGGCCAGGTGCAGCCCCAGGCCGCGACCGCCGGCGCGGGTCGTGTGGCCCAGGGCGAACACGCGCACCAGGTCCTCTCGCGCGATGCCGACGCCGCTGTCCCGGACCTCGATGAGCACGCAGTCCTCGCCCTCGGGCGCCAGGCGCAGCTCGAGCCTCCTCTCGCGCTCGTCGACGGCCTCCAGGGCCTGCAGCGAATTGCGGATCACGTTGACCAGGACCTCGAGCAGCTTGTGGCGCTCGAGCAGGACCCGCGGCAGCTCCTCGTAGGCGCGCTCGACCTCGACGGAGAGCTCGGGGTCGAGGGAGAGCTGGCACAGCTCCAGCGCCGCGTCGATCTGCTCGGCCAGATCGATCTGCTCGGCGACCTCGATCCGGGAGTGCGGGCCAGCCAGCTTGGCCACCAGGCTCTCGATGTGCTCGATGCCGTGGCCGAGCCGGACCAGCTCCTCCTCGACGCCGTCCGCGTTCGCCTCGAGGTGATCGACGAGGGCGGCCAAGCAGGGAACGAAATGGCGGCCCCGCGCGTCTTTGGTCAAGTACTCGTCGAGCTGCCCGACGCGCGTATCGAGCATGTCGAGGAGCATGCGCAGATCGGACAGTCCGGCCTCCTTCAGCTTCTGCCGGGCCAGGCCCGCCGAGGTCGTGACGCTGTTGAGCACGTTGCCGACGTTGTGCATCACGCCCGCCGAGACCTCCGACATGCCCGCGAGACGCGCGTTGTGGACGACCTCCTCGCGTGAGCGGGCCAGCTTCTCGAGCATCCCGTCGAACCCGCTGGCGAGCTGGCCGATCTCGTCGCGGCGCCGGAGGTTCAGCCGCGCGTCCAGATCGCCCCCCTTTCCGATGCGGACCACGTGCGACGTCAGGCGGCTGAGCGGGCCCGTCACGATCCACTGCAGGAGCCACAGGATCGCGAACGGGAACAGCACGGCGACGGCCAGCGCCGACGTCAGCTGGTACTCGCGCATCTCGGCCCAGAGCGCGCGCACTTCGCGCGCGCCCTCGGCCCTCAGCAGGAGCGCCGGCCGCTCGCCCAGGTCGAGCACGACGCAGAAGACCTGGACCCTCCCGTCGGGCAGGCGTTCGATCACCGGGGCCTGCTTCGCGACCGCCAGCTCCACGGCGTCGTGATCCTCGGGGGTCGAGGCGCGGCCCTGCGCGAGGGTCACCTCCACGTCGACCCCGGTCCGCGCCCGTATCTCGGCCAGCATGGAGTCGTCGAGGAAGCGCCCGACGGTGATGCGCAGCGCGCCGCTCGCGGTCTCGGTCGAGTTGAGAAGGAGCGCGCCCCGCTCGGTCACCCAGCAGCCGCGCCGCTCCTCGCGTCCTCCGCGCAGGAGAGGGTGGCCGGGGGAGAGCCGCTGGTTGGGGAGCTCGCGAAGCTGCAAGGGCCCCCCGGTCGCGGGGTCGAGGACGCGCAGCTGGCGCACCCACCCGTCGGCGTCGCAAGCGAGGAGGAAGTGCACGGGAGCCCCGGCCACCGCGGTCGGGAGCGCGGCGGCGGCCGAGGTCGTGTCGCTCCAGTCCGCGGGATCGCCCAGGCGCGCCGCTGTCGCCTCGCTGACGTACTTCAGATGGTCCAGCTGCCGCTCGAGCTCCGCCACGACGCGCAGCAGGGGCTGCGGGGCTTGAGCCGCGGCGAGCTCCTCGAAGCGGCCCTCGAAGCTCAGCCGCTGCAGGGCGATGTCGGCGGCGACGAACAGCGAGACCGCCAGGAAGAGCACGAGCGCGATCTTGGAGCGGACGGACATCGGGGGTCGAGGCCGGCTCAACCCGCGGCCCGCCTGCTCTCCCCCGGCGCCGTGCCTTCCGCGACGCCCTGGGCGCGCGCGCTCTCGAGGGCGGCGTTCAGCTTCGCGCAGAACTCCTGCAGCTCGTCCGTTCGCCGGATCTGGCACGGTCCCGGGCGCTCACCGCGCGCGACCGCCTCGAGGTAGCGCTCGAAGCGGAACATGGGACCCGCGATGCGGAAGGTCATGCGGATGCCGATCAAGAGCAGGGACGGCAGCACCAAGAGGGCCGAGATCGCGAGCGTGCGCGCGAGCGTGCCGGGCAGCGCCTCGGACAGGTACAGCCCCCCGGACGGCAGGGCGTCCGCGAGCTTGCTCAGCTCGGTGGCCAGCACGAGCGCCTGCGCCACGAGCGACAGGGCGCACAGCCCGGCGAATGCGCCCGCGAGCCGCAGCTGGAGCCGCGGCTGAGGTAGCGTGCTGCGCCGCATCCACGATCGATGCTTCATGTCGCTCCCGGTCTCGCGCGAGCCTCTTTCGAATCGGCCTCTGCGCGGCCGAGCCAGCGGGTGATTCGCTCGCGCACGTCCCTACCACCCGGCCGCGTGCCAGTCTCGGGAAAGCTCGCCGTGGTCCTCGGCCGTGATGCGGCGCAGGGCGAGGAAAGCCGCACGGCGGATCTCGACCCCAGGGTTCTCGAGCAGCTCGAGCAGCGGCGGCACGGCCAGGGACGATCCCAGCGCGCCCAGGGCCGCGCAGGTCATGACGACGAGGTCCGGCTCCTCGCGTTCCAGGCCCGCGCACAGCGGCTCGGCCAGCTCGTGGCGCTGGACGCGCAGCCCGGCGAGCTCGAGGAGGGCGCGCGAGGCCATCGCGGGAGGGCCGTCCGCGACCTGCCGCAGTTGCTCGGGGATCTGCGTGCGCCGGCGCTCGGCGACCCGGGCGAGCCACTCCTCCCAGGCCGACGCGTCGGGCCCCAGGCGCTCGTTCGTGATCGCCACCAGCGCGTCGAGCGCCCGCGCGCCGACGTTGGGCTCTTCGTGCTCGAGCAGCAGCACCAGCTGCGGCAGCGCGTCGACGTCCTCCACGCAGCCCGCCGCCACGATCGCCTCGGCGAGGATCGTGGGGTCGCGCCAGGAGAGGTAGGCGCGCACGCCGCCGCGCGCGTGCGGGTCGATCGGGTGCCGGACCACCCGGCCCAGGTGGCCGATCTCGGCCAGCACCAGGGCGTCCGCTGCGGGCACGCCGGCGAGCAGGTCGACGAGCGCCGCGAGGCTCTCGGCCGAGCGGATCGCGCCGACCGCGCTCACGATCGACGGCACGAGCGATAGGTGCGCGCCCTCGTACAGCGCCGGGACGTGCCCCAGCGCTTCGGGATCGCGCTCGAGGATGCCCGCGAACGCCGCTGCGAAGCGATCGCGCAGCGGGCGCGGGACCCGCGCGCCGGCGTCCTCGGGCTCGCACCAGTCGAGGAGCGAGCGCAGGTCCGAGCCCGAGCCGTGGGCGCCGAGGACCTCGAGCGCCGCCCCCCGCAGCGGTTCGGGCGGGTTCTCCGCGAGGCGCTCGTCGAGGAAGAGGCGCACCTCGGGCAAGGGCAGGCGTCCGAAGGAGGCGACGAGCGCTTCGCGCTCGCCGGGCTCGACGGCCTTCGTGCTGTTCCCGCGCTCGCCCACGCGCACGTCGAAGCGCCCGCGGCCGAGCGCCTCGAACAGGTGCGGCAGCGCCGCCGAGCCGCAGCGCGCCAGCGCCTCGACCAGCGCGTCCATCGAGACGCCCGCGCTCCGCGCGTCGAGCAGGACCTGCGCCACGTCGTCGGCGCCGCGCTCGCTCCCCTCGTCGATCGCGCTCGCCCGGCCCGCGGCGGGCGCGGCGGCCAGGATGCCGGCGCCCACGAGCGACACGAGCGCTCGCCCTGGGCGCACGTCGCAGCTCCTCGTCATCGCGTCATCCACCCAGGAGGATCGCGAACTTGTCCGACAGGGACAGGACCGAGGACAGGTCGACGGCGTCCAGGACCGACGCCGACAGCGGAGAGCTCGCAATCAACACGTCTCTCACGCCGCTCGACGAGAGGCTCCAGGTTCCGGAGAGGAGGCCGAGCAGCAAGCTCTCGGCGAGCGGGGAGTTGACGAGCAGGACCGACTTCGCGTCGCTGGGAGCGAGGTTCCCCGAGTCGAGCGCCGCCCTGAGCTCGGCCTCGCTCAGCGGCGAGACGTCCTCGAGGAACCCCTTGAGCGCGGAGCTGTCCAGCGTGGCGATGGCGTCCTCGACGATGGCGCGGATCGTGCCCTCGGGCGGATCCTCCGGCGGCGGGTCGCTCGCGCCGTCCTCCCGCTCGCGCGACGCGTCGCGCTCGACGTTGACGACCTGGCGCACGTCGTCCCAGTCGAACCGGTCCTCGGGGCCCGAGTAGCTGCGCGGATTGCCGCCGTGGTCCAGGTAGTCGATCGTCAGGATCACGGCCGCCAGGTCGTGGGCTTGCGAGAGCGCGGCGAGATCCCCGCGCGCGAGGCCCAGCACCTGGAACGGATCCCCGCGCCGCGTGCGCGCGATCTCCGGGATCTCCACGATCCTCCACGACACGACGCGCGGGATGGGCGTCCCCTCGTGTCCCGCGTTGTCGAAGTGCAGCCGCGCGCCGGGGCCGAACTCCAGTCGCCGCGCGACGATGCTCCCGAAGACCTCGAACTCGCTGCCGACGTACACCTCGGTGTCGGGGGCGTAGATCGTTCCGTGGAACCGGCTCATGGCGTCGAGCCGGACGGGCGCGCCGTCCGGCCCCGTGGGGATGGAGCTCACCTGGACGGTCAGCTCGTCTGGGAGGTCGCTCGTCGTCGTCACCACCGAGCCGCGTCGCAGGTCCATGCCGGTGCCCGTCACGTACAGCTCGACGCTCCCCTGGCGGGTGTCGAGGGTGAGCGCCGCACCGGGCTCCAGGACCAGCGTCCCGACCACGATCGTCGCGGGCCCGCGCAGCACGAGCTCCGCGTCCGGCGCTACCTCGATGCGCTCGAAGCCCCACGTGCCCGGGGCGACGAGCATCGGCAAGAGGCCCTCGTGACGCACGGGCGCCGAGAGCGCGACGGGCGGGACCTCGACCTCCGGCAGCTCGATCGGCGTGGAGCGCGGGTCGGTGCTGCCCGAGATCCGCGCGCCGCGCGAGGCGTGCACCGCGTCGCCGGCCCCGGGCGTGACGTCGCCGTAGACCGTGACGGGCTCGCCGCTCGGCGTCGAGATGGTCACGCTGCCGTTCGAGCCGAGCAAGCCGCCGGAGTCCGTGTGGACCTCGCCCGCCCTTCCGCGGCGGGTCGCGCCGTCGAACAAGGTCCCCGCCTCGCGCGCGCGGCGCAGGGCGGGGAGCAGCCCGGTCAGCGCCGTCCGCTCCCGAGGCGAGAGGCGGGCCGACTCCACGAACCAGGCGGGCACGTCGCGCGAGTTCTCCGCGAGCAGCTTTGCGAAGTCCCCGGGCGCGGCTCGCCCGTCCATGTCGGCGGCGTACTCCTGGAGCTGGTTCCGTCCACCGGCCGCGTCCGCGTAGGTCGCCTCCTCGGAGTTGAAGCCGTCCACCAGCAGGACATCGTCGACCAGCAGGTCCTCGTCGGAGAAGAAGCCCAGCGGCACGTCGACGGGCTCGACCACGAGTGCGAGCGTCGCGCGACCCGTCCCGCACAGCGCCGTGCTCTCGAGCCGGATCTGCTCGTCCAGGGTCTCGACCGCGTCGACCCAGAGCAGACCGTCGCCGTGGACGGCCGGGCTCACGACCGATCCCACCTGGCCCGTGCGCCCCATGCGCACGGCCTGGAACGCCTCGGCCAGGCCCGCCTCGGCGAGGTAGAAGGCCTTCTGCGTCTCCAGGTCGCCGGTCTGGCGGCGAGTCAACGAGGAGGAGGTGAGCAGGAAGGCGGCTCCGAGGCCGGCGACGACCGTCACGGAGATCAGCGCCAGGACCAGCGCGCTCCCGCAGCGCGCCGCGTTCGTCGGTCGGTACGTCGAGCGTCTCATTCGTTCGGCTCCGGAAGGTTGCGACAGGTCACCGTGGTCTGCACCGTGTTCACGATCGTCTCGTCCCCCGTCACCCTCTCCAGCGTGAGGCGGATGGTGACGGCATCGCGGTCGACGACGAAGCTGAGGCCCTTCTCGTCGATCAGCCCGTTGCCGTTGTCGTCCATCCCGTTGGGCAGCTCGCCCTCCAGGAACGGCGCCACGAGGCGCGTCCACACGACCCGGCGCTCGGTCTCCGCACCGGGGTTCTGGCTCCAGAACACCTCGTGGTCGAGCTCCTCGAGCGCGACCTGCTCGGGGTCGCTCCACACGACCTCGCCGTCCTGGATCCCCAGGTGAACCTGGAACTGCAGGTCGTGCGCGCTGAACGGCTGCTCGAAGTTGGGTACGAGCGTCTCGCGGTTGGCGCCCATCACCGCGTACGCGATCTGGCGCAGCACGCGGCGCGCCTGGTCCTCGAGCACCACCTCGCGCGTCGCCTGCGCGTTGCTCTGCCCCGCCGCGTTCATCGCGCCGTAGGCCTTGACGCTCACGATGGCAAGGAGCACGAGCGCCATCAGCAGCTCGAGGGCCGTGAGGCCAAGGCGCGACGCTCGATGGTGGTCGTCCGGCATCAGCGCAGCTCCGAGAAGAGGGTGTGGATTCGCAGCTGGCGCGGGCCCAGCGGCCCGCGCCAGCGCAGGTGGACGACGACCGGCAGGAGCGTGTAGTCCGCGGCGTGATCGCCATCGTCCACGACGCAGTCTCCGTTGAGGTCGCGCGGCGTGCCCAGCGCGGCGTCGGGCTGGTCCTCGCGCACCTCCCAGACCGGGACCACCTCGCTGCCCGTGTTCCAGACGGGGAGCACGATCTCCCCCACCGTGCCTTCGGTGTTCGACTCCAGCGGATCGAGGCCGGGGACCGCGAAGCGGTTTCCAGGCGCCGTGCCGGGGCCCCCGGGATCGTCGAAGGGATCGGCGTTGAAGAGGCGGAAGACGTCGCGGAAGTCCTCGTTGCGCATCTTCTCGAGGACCTCCTGCGCCGCCCCGCTCGCCGCCCATTCCTCGCGCCCCAGCGCGCGCAGACCGGTGCCCGCGGTCAGGGTCTGGACGAACATGAAGAGGGCGAGCAGAACGATCGGCATCGCCACGGCCACCTCGACCAGGGTCGTGCCCTTGAGCCGTCGACCGGGCGCCGCCGTCCGGCGCCGCGAACGCGTGATCTCGACCGTCCCTTCCAAGGCTCGCAAAGCTCTTGCAGCTGCCCCGGGGAACGAGAGCCGCGGGCCCTAGACCAAGCGGATGCCCCCGCCTCTCACCGACTCTTCGAACCGCTCGCCGCGGTACTCGCAACGGTCGGCGAGGCGGCCGGCGGTTCTGAAGCAAGCCCGGCTCTTTTACAGTCGTCTGACCTGCGCGGACCCCGGCGTTCTCGGAGGTCAGCCCTCGTCCACGAACCAGTCCACGAACACCGGCGCGCGCAGCGACCCGGCCTTGGTCCGCTCGAGGTAGCTCACGGTGCAGTAGATGCCGGGCTCGACCCAGCGCGCCTCGGCTCCCGCCGACCCGACCGTCCCCGAGCTCCCCGCCGCTCCCGGCTCGACGAGCGGCGCCTCGCGCGGGCGCGCGCGCAGCGCGGCGAGGAGCTCGCGGCGCGTGCGCTCGCCGAAACCGGTGCCGACGCGGCCGACGCAGCGCAGCACGCCCTCGATCTCGGCGGCGACGACCAGGCTCTTCAGGTCGCCCTGCTCCTCGAGGTAGCCGATGACCGCGCAGTGCATGCGCCGGAAGGTCTTGATCTTCGTCCAGGCCCCGCTGCGGCGGCCGGGCTCGTAGGGGCTCGCGACGTGCTTTGCGACGATGCCCTCGAGGTCGCGCTGGCGGGCCTCTGCGAAGAAGGCCTTGCCGCCGCCGACGACGCCCGCGGAGAAGACGAGGCGACCCTGGCCAGAGCTCGCGCAGATCTCCTCGAGCAGGCGCCGGCGCTCGAGCAGGGGCTCCCCCATCACGGAGCGGCCGGCGACGAAGAGGACGTCGAAGGCGACGTAGCTGACCGGATGGCGGCGCGCGAGCAGGGCGATGCGCGGCGCGCCGCGCGCCTGCTCGCGCGTCATGACCGTCGGGAAATCGGGGCGGCCGGTCTCGTCCAGGGCGACGAGCTCGCCGTCGAGCGCGGTCCCGTCCGGCAGCCCGGCGAGGAAGGCGAGCTCGGGGTAGCGCGCCGCGAGCGGGCGACGGCTGCGGCTCACGAGCCGGTAGCCGCCCTCTTCGACGAAGGCGAGGGCGCGGATCCCGTCCCACTTGATCTCGAACAGGTGCTCGCCCGAGTCGAAGGGCCGGCCCAGCTTGGCCAGCATGGGCGGGACGAAATCGGGCAGGCTCACGCGGAGCGGTGCGCGGGCTGGCCCGGCCTAGCCCGTCTTCTTGCGCCGCACGGCGGGCTTCTTCGCCGCGGCCTTCTTCTTGCCGACGGCCTTCTCCGAGGGCGCCATCTTCTTGCGGCCGCCGAGCTGCGCCTCGGCCACGCTCTTCTTGAGCGCGTCCATGAGGTTGATGATCTTGGGCTCCTCGACGTCGGGCACCTGGACGATCTCCTCGCCGTCGATCTTCATCTGGATCAGCTTCTGGAGCTTCTCGACGTACTCGTCCTTGTAGCGCTCGATGTCGAAGCCGTCGATGATCGAGGCCTTGATCAGCGTGTCGGCGAGCGCGAGCTCCTCCTTGGTCATCTTCTGCTGCCCGATCTCGCGCGTGAACTCATCGATGGCGCGGACGCGCTTGGCGTAGCTCAGCACCGTCATGACGAGCATGTTCTCGACGGGGCGGATCATCACGAGCTGCTCGCGTCCCGAGAGCACGACCTGGGCGATCCCGATGACGTTCGCGTCGACCATCCCGCGCAGGAGGAGCGCGTACGGCTTGCCGCCCGCGGCGCCGTCGGGCATCAGGTAGTAGGCCTTGCCGGCGAAGTACACCGGATCGACGTCGTCGGGCGAGACGAACCCGTCGATGTTGATCGAGCGGTCCGAGATCGAGCGCAGCTTCTGCACTTCCTCGGGGTCGATGACGACGTACTGGTCCTTGGAGTACTCGTAGCCGCTGACGATCTCGTTCGCCTTCAGCTCCCCGTGCTCGGGGCAGACCTTCTTGTACCTGACGCGGTTGTGGCAGCCGTCGTGCAGCTGGTTGAGGCGCACCTCCTCGCTGGTGTTGTTGGCCGTGAAGGCCTTCACCGGCACGGAGACGAGGCTGAGCTTGAGGAAACCTTTCCAGCTGGTTCGCGGGGCCATGGCGGAGCTCGGGGCGAGGGGGCTCGACTACTTCGGGCCGTTTTCCGACGAGCTGTAGCTTACCACGGGCGAAAAGGCCGCCTTTTTCCCGCCTTTCGCGGCCGGGCGTCGCGGATTCACCCGTCCCCGCAGGCTCTCTGGCTAGTCCTCGACCACGCGCACCGCGGGCGGGTTCGCGTAGGCGCGCCACATGCTCTCGAACCGCTCCGCGTCCGCGGGCCCGTCGAGGACGACGAAGCGAAAGCGTGAGACGTACGGCTCGCCCGGCCGTATCTCGAACGGCCCGAGCTGTCCCGGCGCCCAGCACAGGTACGGCTCCGCGGGGTGCAGCCGCAACGGCTGGGGCGCGCGGAAGTTCTCGGGATGGCCCAGGACCGCGAGCGTCGCGGGCTTCCCGGCGATCTCGCCGGTGACCGCGCACCAGCGCGCGCGCGTCGCGTCGCCGTCGAGCCGCCCCATCCCCTCGCTCGTGAGGAACGTCGCGCCGTCCGCTCCCTCCCACGTCTCCGGACCGCGGAACGCGAGCCCGCCGTAATGGTACTCGAGCACCTCGAGCGGGCTGTCCGTGGCGCAGCTTTGCACCGACTCCAGGTCGAACACCGTCGCGTCCGGGTGGTCGAACGCGCGCACGCGCCACGTCTCCTCGAGCGCGTCGCGCGGGCCCTCCGGAGCGGTCAGGTCGACGTGCTCCTGGCGCGCGACGAACCAGGCGAACACGGGCCCGCCCCCGACCTCGTCGACGCCGATGCACTCGACCTTGCCCTGCTTCGTCGCACTGTTCCAGAAGTCGACGGCGCGGCCCTCGAAGAGCGTGCGCGTCCAGGGGAACCAGATCCCGTGGTGGTGCCGGTGCGCCGCCGGGAAGTCGCCCGTGACGATCCGGCCCGAAGGGGCGCGCACGGGATGCAGGTAGCCGCTGCGCGCGTGGAGGGCGTCGACGCCTGCGGGCGGCGCGACCGTCTCCTGGCGGAAGGCGAGGAGCTCGAAGCCCCGGGCTTGAACGGAGAGCCGGCCCTCGAGCTCGTGCACGCGCACGGTGGGCTCGCGCGGCGCATCGTGGTCCGAGCCGGTCGCGACCTCGTACCGCGCGCCGCGTCGAGCGATCCACCACAGCCGCGGCGGATCTCCCGCGTCCGCCTGCGCGGGGACCGGACGCCCCATGTGCTCGTTCACCCACTGGAAGAGCTTCAGCGTGCCGGCCCCGCGCAGCGTGTCGGGCAGCTCCCAGGACACGATGGCGGCCTCGCCGGGACGCTCGCCCGCGTCGACCTCCAGGGTGAGGGTCTCCTGCGCGGGCAGGTAGACGAGCAGCGACGCCACGAGCAGCAGCATGGGCACCGATGCTAGCCCACGCGTCAGGTAGAGTCTGTACCGATGCCGCGGACTGGCGAGGTGGCGCCGCCGGGCGCGCGCGATGGGCATGGAACGAGCGCCGACCCGTTCGAGGACGCGCGCGTCGCCGCTGCGTACGAGGACTGGTACGCGGCCCCCTTCGGCCGGCTCGCCGAGCGCATCGAGACGCGCTGGCTCGAGGAGTTCCTGGGCGAGCTCCCCGAGCGCGCGCGCGTGCTCGAGATCGGCTGCGGCACGGGCCACTTCGCCGCGGCGCTGGCGAGCCCCGCGCGCACGGTGATCGGCTGCGACACGGCGGCCGCGATGCTGGCGCGCGCCCGCGGACGCGTCCCGGTCGTGCGCGCCGACGCCGCGCGCCTGCCCTTCGCGGACCGCGCCTTCGACGCCGCCTACCTGGTGGCGGTGCTCGACTTCGTCGGCGACCCCGTCGCCGTGCTGCGCGAGGCGCGTCGCGTCGCGCCGCGCGTCGCCGTCATCGCGCTCGCGCGCGGATCGTGGCTCGCGCTGCGCCGCCGGCTCTCCGGCCGGCGCGGCCATCCGATCTTCTCCCACGCGCGCTTCCACTCGCGGCGCGAGGTCCTCGGCTTCGCGCGCGCGGCGGGCGCGGAGCCGCGCGAGGTGCGCGGTGCGCTCGTCTTCCCTCCGGCGCTCGCGCGGCTCGCAGCGCCGCTCGAGGAGCGCCTCGCGCGAGGGCGCCCGCCGCTCGCGGGGCTGGTCGGCTTCGTGCTCTCGGAAAGTGACTAGCCCGGCACGGCGAGTCGTTGCACAATGCGGCGGCTGCCGGAGGCGACTCCGGGCACCGGCGCCGCGATCGGGGGATCGGGCGCTCGCGCATCGGTATTCAGGAGGTTGAAGATGAAGTTCACTGCGCTCGTGAACGGCATGATGCTCGCCGTTCTCTCACCCGCCGTCTCCGCCCAGACCACCTGGTACGTGGACGACGATGCGACCCCGCCGGGCTCGGGCACGCCCGGCGATCCCTACGCCAGCATCCAGTACGCCGTCGACCAGCCGACGACGCTCGACGGCGACACGGTCCTGGTGCTGCCGGGCACGTACGCCGGGAAGGTGCTGCTGCGTGGCAAGACGCTCGACCTGCGCTCGCGCGACGGCGCCGGCGTCACGACGATCGTCGGGACCGGTCCCTCGGACTCCGTGGTCGTCTTCTCCGGACCCGAGGGGCCGGGAGCGCGCCTGGCCGGATTCACCATCACGGGCGGCGACGGACACTACGATGGGTCGTTCTTCGACCGCGGCGGCGGGATCTACAGCGCGTCCCCGAGCGCGCGCGTCGAGGACTGCGTCATCACCGAGAACGGGGGCGGGAACGTCGAGGGCGGCGGCGTGTTCGGGGTGGCATTCCTCGCGCGCTGCACGGTCGTCGACAACCAGGCCGAATGCGGTGGCGGACTGGCGAGGGTGGGCGACGTGAGCGACTGCACTGTCGCCGAGAACGTCGCGTTCTGTAGCGCCGGCGGGATACTCGGTGTGCGCCGGCTGATCGACAGCGTCGTGCGCGACAACGCGAGCCTCGACTGCGAGGCCGGCGGGCTCCTGCTCGACGACAGCGCGTTGATCCAGGGCTGCTCGTTCGAGCGCAACGACGCGACGTTCACCGACCACGAGGGCGGCGCCATCCTCGTCACGAGCGGCCACGCGATCGTCGACGCGACGCGGTTCCTCGCCAACGAGGCCGTGCGCGGGGGAGCCGTCCACGTCCGGGGGGGCGCCGCCGCGACCCTCGGCGACTGCACTTTCGAGCAGAACCTCGTGATCGTGCGCAACCTGACGGGCCACTCGAACGGCGGAGCGGTCTACGCCGAGCCGGCCGCGTCGGTCGTCGTCCGCCGCGGCGTGTTCGCCGCCAACCGAGCCGAGCTGGGCATCGGGCCCGGCGGCGGCCGGGGCTCGGCGACCTTCGGTCCGATGCTCCTCCTGAACTGCACGCTGGTCGAGAACGTGGCCGAGGTGTCCGGGACGGTCGCGGGCCCGGCCGAGCTGCGCAACTGCATCGTCTGGGACGACGTCCCGGACACGCTCACCGAAGGCGCGACCGCCACGTACTCGGACGTCGAGGGCGGTGCGCCGGGCGTGGGCAACATCGACGCGGATCCGCGCTTCTACGACCCCGTCGGGCGCGACTACCACCTGCGAGCGGGCTCCCCCTGCATCGACGCGGGGGATCCGGCCGACGTCCCCGATGCGGACGGATCGCGGACGGACATGGGCGCCTTTCCGTTCGACGCGGGCTACTGCCCGGCGCCGAAGGCCTACTGCACGGCGAAGGTGAATTCGCAGGGCTGCGTGCCCGCGATCGACTCCACGGGCTCCCCCACCCTGACGGGCGCGGACGACTTCTTCGTCACGGCGACCGAGATCATCAACCGCCAGCCCGGGATCCTGATCTGGAGCCTCAACCCCAACGAAGTCGCGTTCCAGGGCGGCACGCTGTGCCTTGCCGCGTCGATCGTGCGCACGCCCGTGCAGAGCTCGGGCGGCAACCCGCCTCCGGCGGACTGCTCGGGCAGCTTCTCGTTCCACTTCTCGCAGGCGTACCTGGGCTCGCGCGCCGTCGCGGCGTTCACCGCCCTGCACGCGCAGTACTGGTACCGCGACCCGGGCTCGCCGTTCCCCATCGGGCTGACCGACGCGCTGCGCTTCCTCGTCTGCCCCTGACGCTACGAGCGTTGGCGCGCCTTGCGCAGGGCGCGGGCGCGTCGCGCGATCCAGGCTTCGCGCTCCAGGTTCGCCTCCTCGAGCGTGCGGAACCTGCGCACACCCCGCGGAGCGGCTCCGGGGGCCGGGCGCCGCGCAAAGGCCCAGAGCCTCCGAATGCGAGGAACGAGCCCGGGATCGCCGCGCTCGGTCCAGAGCGCTCGACGCGCCTCGTCGAAGTCGCGGAAACGCTGCAGCGGCATCAGGTTCCCTCGATCCCGAACAGCCGCGCGAGGGCGGCGGCATCGGCCTTGTCGATCGGCCGGAGCGTGTTGCGCTTCAGTTTCACCAGAGTCGCCGGGGTCGCGACCCGAACCGCGACGCCTTCGATCGGAACGCTCTCCGACTCGAACCTGCACCCTCGAACGCGCGGACGACGTCCAGGAACCGGCCGAAATCCATCGCTCACAGAGCAGCGGGGGGGCCGCCCAGCGATCCACCGCGGAATCCCTCGAGTGCACTGCTGTCGTGGCTCGATGGGCACCCGTGCGGTTCGAGGTCGATTCCCGCTCGCCGGTCACGCCTAGCGAGCAGCTCGCCGATCAGGTGCGGTTCGCCGTGGCGGCGCAGCGCCTCCGGCCGGGGGATCGCCTGCCGTCGGTGCGCGAGGTCGCGCGCTCGGCGCGCCTCAATCCGAACACGGTGAGCCGCGCGTGGCGCGAGCTCGAGCTGGTCGGGATGCTCGAGGCGCGGCGCGGCAGCGGGATGTTCGTCGCCGACGGAGCCGTCGAGCTGGCCCGTACGTTCCGCACGCGCGAGCTCGCGGCGCGGCTCGGCCGCGCGGTGGGCGACGCGCTCGCCGCGGGCCTCGAAGGGGACGAGGTTCTCGATCTGGTCCAGAGCGCCTGTCGCGCCTGGGCCGCGCACGACTCGCCCAATGCGGAGGAGGCGGAACCCGCAGTCGCGCCGTGGCGCAAGGCATGCGAACGATGAGTCCGACGTTCCATACGAGCGAGGGCGACCTCGCGATCCACGTCCGCGGCCTGCGCTTTCGCTGGAGGCGCAAGGAAGTCCTCAGGGGCGTCGACCTCGACGTCAGGCGCGGCGAGACGCTGGCGCTCGTCGGCGCCAACGGCGCGGGCAAGTCGACGCTGCTCGCGCTGCTCGCGGGCGCCGAGCCGTACCGCGCCCGGTGGCGCGCGCCGAAGTGCACCGTCCGCGTGCTCGGGCTCGACCCGGTCCGCGAGGGGCATCGCGTCCGCGCGTCGATCGGGTACGTGCGCGACCGCACGGACCTGCCGAAGTGGATGCGGATCCGCGACCATTTCCGCCTCGTGCGCGCGATCCATCCGCGCTGGGACGAGGCCGAGGCGCGGCGCTAGTTGATCGATCTACGGACCGGACGATCGCGGCCGGTCGAGGCGGCTCACGTCACCTGGACGCGGCGTTCCCACTTCTTCGCGTTCCGTGGACCGAACGAGCGGAGCGCCTGCACGCTCGCCTCGATGGACGAGGACGTGCCGTTCGAGCCGGAGCGCGCCGTCGATCGGCTGTACGACGTCGACGGCCGCTTCTGGCTCGGCGCGGACTCGCGCAGGGACGCGATCTACGCCTTCGACGCCGACGGCTCCCTCGTCCGCACAATTCGCGCGGGACGCGCGCGCTGACCTCGCCCGCCCGAAGACCGGGGCCCTGCCTACTACGCTACTACGGGTTGATCGTGACCTCGAGCCCGTTCGACAGGTTGAAGGCCGAGCCGCAGGGGCTGCCGAGCGGATCCCGGTACCACACCTGGAAGCGGCGCGTGTCGCCGGAGGCCCATCCGCCTGCAGCTCGCAACCCGGGACCCCAGACCGCCGTGCCGGCCTCGTCGGGGATCCGGATTCCGAGGCGCACGACGCCCCCGCCGACGCAGCGCAGACCGTCGCCGAAGACGATGCCGTCCCCTCCGGCGATGACGCCCGGGCCCGCGAACAGGAGCGCCGCCTGACCCGGGAGGAGGCGGCACGCCAGGAGACGCAGGTCGTCGGCGGCGACGCTGGCGCCACCGGTCGCCACGATCTCCGCGCCGAAGCCCGACGAGTTGGCGCAACCCTCCCCGGCGCCCGCCGCGCTGGGGTTGCCGCACGGGCAGAGAGTGCCGGAGCCGTCGCCGAAGCAGAAGGCCGTGGAGGCGAGCGTGGGAGCGAGCTTCGTGACGAGCACACGACCGCGCTCGTGCAGGACGTCGCCGAAGATCGGGTCGCCGGCGACCACGTCGGCCAGGCAGTCGCCGTCCACGTCCCCCGCCACGCTCACGGAGACGCCCAGGTTCGCGCCGCCCGAGACCGTGTAGAGCACGCTTCCGTCCACGCCCGAGTACACCCGGAAGAAGCCGCCCCCGTCGGGTGCCCCGGCGACGAGGTCCGGACGCCCGTCGCCGTCGACGTCGCCGGCGCCGCCCACCGACGAGCCCAGCTCGTCGATCACGCCGTCGCCGAAGAACGTGTGGATCACGGCGCCGGTCAGGCCCGAGAAGACCTCGGCCTTGCCCGCGAAGAAGGCGACCGTCCGATCGAACGGGCTCCCGACGAAGAGGTCGCCGTAGCCGTCCGCGTCCACGTCGCCGGCGGCGCTCACGGAACGGCCGAGCTGGTCCCCCGCCGACGCGCCGTCGAAGTCGTGCAACAGCCCGCCGGTCCGACCGGAGAACACGCGGGCGGACCCGGTGTCCATCCCGCCGTCGTCGTCGAAGTACGCTCCGACGATGACGTCCGCGTAGCCGTCGGCGTCCACATCGCCCGCGCCGCTGACGGCTCCGCCGAAGCGGTCCCCGGGGGAGTCGCCCGTGAGCTCGTGGAGGACGGCGCCGTCCAGGCCCGAGAACACCCGAGCGTACCCCGGCCCCGGACCGAAGCTCGCCTCTTGCGTGGCGCCGACGATCACGTCGTCGTGCCCGTCGCGGTTCACGTCCCCGGCGCCGCCGACCGCGGTTCCGAAGCGATCCTCGGCCGCGCTGCCGGTGAACGAGAGGAGCACCTCGCCGCTCGCTCCCGAGAAGACGACCGCCTGTCCGGTCACAGGGCCCTGACTCGCGGCGAACGCGTCGCCGAGGATGACGTCGCCGAACCCGTCGCCGTCCACGTCCCCGGCGCCCGCGCAATCGGAGAGCGAGTCGATGCGGAAGACGTGCAAGACCTCTCCGGTCCTGCCCGAGTGGACCTGCGCCCGCGCCCCGGCGCCGTAGCCCCAGGCGCCTGCGACGACGTCGGCGCAACCGTCACCGTCGACGTCCCCCGCGCCGTCGACGGCCACCCCCAGGAAGTCGATCTTCTCCTCCCCCAGGAACTCGTGGACGATCTCCTGCCCCAGCGTCGTGCGCGACGGAATCACGACGGCTGCCAGAGCCATCACCAGATGTGCTCGCATCTCTGCCTCCTGACGTCAGGTGTCGGACCCCGTCGTTGGCCGCTTGCGGGGCCAGGCTAGTCCGGGGGGCGCCCATTCGTGGAATAGCGTCGGGCGAGACGAGTCGTTGCACCCGTGCGGATCGCGCCGCTTTCGACCCGGAGTAGACTGAGCACGCTGGCGCCGCTCCATGGACGACTACAGGCTGGGACTCGCGATCGCGTGCCTGATCGGATCGACGAGCGCGGCGCCGCGCCAGGAGCAGGCCAAGCTCGTGCCCGACGACGGCGCCGAGCAGGACCGCTTCGGCCGCTCGGTCGCGATCTCGGGCGACACGGTCGTCGTCGGCGCCTATCTCGAGGACGGGGCGGCGGCGGACTCCGGATCTGCCTACGTGTTCGCGCGCGACGGACTGGGCTGGAGACAAGCGGCCAAGCTGGACTCGATCGCCGTGGGAGCGTACCGCAGCGACAGCGCGGGCGAGTTCACGGGCTCGGCCTACGCGTTCCGCAGTGCTGGCAAGAGCTGGAGCCAGGAGCAGCTCCTCGTGGCCAGCGACGCGCAGTTCCGCCTTCGGCTGGTCGATCCCGCTGTGTCGCGACTCGCTGCTGATCGGGGCGCAGCAGCACGGCGGTCCGGGCGCGGCGTACGTCTTCCTCCGCCAGGGTTCGACCTGGTCCGAGCAGGCCAAGCTCGTCGCCGACGACGCCGCGGACGGGTACCGGGATCCGACCGGTCCCTGCAGCTCGGGCTTCAACCTGAGCAACGGATACGAGATCCGCTGGTAGGAGAGCGCTGTTGCGCCCTCGAGGCCCTACGGTGCGAAGGACACCGCGAGGGCGTTCGAGAGGTTGAACGCGGAACCGCACGGTCCGAACGGGTCGCGGAACCAGTTCTGGAAGTTCCACGTGTCCCCCGCGACGATGTGGCCGGCGCCGGCGAACCGGGCGATCGAGTGGGCCACGATCCCGGGTCCCAGGGTCAACGTCCCGGCGGGACCGGAGTCCTGGGGCGGGAGGAAGCGGAAGATCCCGGCACCCCCGGCGCCGACGCAGCGCAGCCCGTCCCCGAAGGGCTGGTCGAGCCGTCCAGCCCCCATGAAGAAGATGCCCGTCTGGTCCGGCGGCACTCCGGACGCCGTCATGACCAGGTCGTCGGCCGACACGCTCCCCGAACCGCAGGCGTTCAGCAGGGCGCCGCGGCCGATCGAGGTGGGGCAACCGCCGCCGCCGTGGACCGAGCAGACCTCTGCGTCGGAGTCGCAGAAGCAGTAGGCCTCGGCGAAGCCCGGGGCAGCGAAGACGTAGGCGACGCCCGATTCGGGCACGAGCCCGTCCCCAGTCGACGCGCTCACCAGAACCGCGTCGCCGAAGATCGAAGCGGCGTCTCCGAAGCTGTCGAAGCCTCCGACCGGACTGCGGAACGCGGCCACTTGGGACCAGGATCCGGACTCGAGCTCGAAGACGTAGGCCGCGCCGGTCCCGCGGTGGGTCTCGCGCGCGCTCGCCAGAGCTCGCGTGCCCCACAGCGAGAGCGACCAGCCGAGCTCGACGATGTCCTGGCCGTGGTCCACCGTCAGCTTCGCTGTCTCCGCCGTGCTCCACGCTCCCGGGGCCGAGCGCTCGAAGACGTAGACCGCCCCCGACCCGAAGCTCCCGGGGTTGTCCAACGGATCGCCCACGAGGGCGACGCCGCCCGCCACGGCCACCGAGAAGCCGAAGCGGACGATCGGCGCGCCGGCGCTGGGCAGCAGCCGCGCCGTCTCGGTCGGCCCCCACGTCCCGCCCAGCGAGCGCTCGAACACGTAGGCCCGCCCGGGCGGACCGTCGAAACCGGCTCCGCCAGCGACGACGACTCCGTCCGCGAGGGAGACGGACGTCCCGAGGAAGTTCCCCGACGTCGCGTCGCTGGCGGTGAGACGGGCCGCCGGGCTCCAGCTCGTGCCGCTTCCCTCGAACACGTGGACGGCTCCGGCAGCCTCGCTCGCCGAGTCGTCCCCGGGAGCTCCGACGGCGGCGACTCCGTCGAAGAGCGCGACGGCGGCGCCGAAGGCATCCCCGGCGGCCGCGGCGGTCGCGGCGAGCTCGGCCACCTGGCTCCAGCTCGTGCCCGTGCGCTCGAACACGTAGGCCGCTCCGGCGTTCGACGCCGCGCCGTCGTCCCCGGGAGCTCCAACCAGGGCAGCGTCTCGGAAGAGCGCCACGGAGCTGCCGAAGGCGTCTCCCGCCGCCGCGTCAAGAGGCGTGAGCCGCGCCGTCTGCACCCACGCTCCCGCCTGGAGCTCGAACACGTAGACGGCGCCGGAGTCGGAGCCAGTCACGTCCTTGGAAGGCGACCCGACCAGCGCGGTGTCGCCGTAGAGGGCGACGGAGCGCCCGAAGAGCTCGCCAGCCTCGCCGTCGCCGTCAGCGAGCTCGGTTCCTTCGCACTGGGTCGAGCCCGGGCGGGTGCCGAGCGCGAGGATGGCGATGCCGAATCCGAACGTGGCCCTCTCGAGCTTCATGAGTCTCTCCTTTCGACCGTCGCAGGAACCCTGAGAACGAGCGTACTCCGTCGCCGGAGATCCGGGGATGGGAATCGCAGCCGGGGTGCGGGGCGCCCGGCGCCTACGGAGCGAACCCGAGCTCGAGTTCGTCGGAGGTCTCCTTGTCGAGCTGGAACCCGTCGGACCCTCGCCCGCCGGGATATCGAGCGGCGCGCGGGCCGGCGCGCGGCGGGCGAATGGGGTGGCGAAGGGGACTCGCTCCAAGGCGAAGCGCGGTCCAAGGCTCGTTTTGGCTTTCGGGTCGGCTCCCCGCGCGGTTCACTCTTGTGCCGGCGGCCCCCGGCGCCCGCCTCGAGGAACACCATGCAGCGAAACCCCCGTGGATGTCGATGGGGCCGCGCAGCCCTCGCGCTCGCGACCCTCGCCGCCGCCTGCAGCTCGCCCCACGAGGTCCAGGAGCCCGCGCGGCCCGAGCGCGTCGACGTCGAGTGGATCTGGAACCCCGAGCGCGAGGACGTCGGCGAGCTGCCGCAGGCGTTCTGGCGCGGCGACGGCAAGGCGATCCTGCTCGATCCGCGCCGGACGGGGCTCCTGCGGACGTTCGAGCTCTTCGACCCGGAGACGGGGGCGCACGCACGGATGGTCGAGCCGGCGAGCGCGCTGGCGAGCCTGCGCTCGTGGTTGGAGGCAAAGGCGCCGGAGACGCTCGAGTGGCCGCTCGCGTTCGACGCGCAGGGCGAGCAGGCGCTGTACCTGTACAGCGGCGACGTGTTCGTGCTGGATCTCGCGCGCTCGACCTTCCGGCGCATCACCGAGACCGAAGAGGAGGAGAAGTCGCCCTCCTTCTCGCCGGATGGAACGCGCGTCGCCTACGTGCGCGGGAACGACCTCCGGGTCGCCGAGATCGCGAACCGGATGGAGCAGCGGCTGACGACGACGGGATCGGAGACGCTGCTCAACGGAACCCTCTCGTGGGTCTACTGGGAGGAGATCTTCGGGCGCCGTGATATCGGCTACTGGTGGTCGCCCGACTCGCAGCGGATCGCGTTCCTGGAGACGGACGAGTCCGGGGTCGACGAGGTCGTCTTCACCGACTTCGAGCCCGCCGCGCCGCGCGTCATCCGCCAGCGCTACCCGAAGGCCGGCAGCCAGAACCCCGTCGTGCGCGCCGGCGTCGTGCCCGTCGCGGACGCGCCCCAGACGACCTGGATGCAGCTCGATCCGGCGAGCTACGAGTACCTCGTGCGGGTCAAGTGGCTCCCCGACAGCCAGCGTCTGGCGCTGCAGGCGATGACGCGCGACCAGCGCCGGCTGGACCTCTACTTCGCGAGCGCCGACACCGGCGCGCTGCGGCCGGTCCTGCGCGAGACGAACGAGGCGTGGGTCAACTTCAACGACGACCTGTACTTCCTCGCGGACGGCAAGCGCTTCGTCTGGGCGTCCGAGCGCTCGGGCTACGCGCACCTGTACCTGTACGGCCTCGACGGCGCCTTCGTGCGGCCGATCACGCGCGGCGGATGGGCGCTCGCCTCCTCGGGCGGCGTCTTCTGGATGCGCCAGGGAGTCGCGGCGATCGACGAGCGCGGCGACTGGATCTACTTCACCGCCTTGCAGAAGTCGTCCATCGAGCGGCACCTCTACCGGGTGCACCTGGACGGCACGGGCCTCGAGCGCGTCTCGCAGGCGGACGGCACGCACGAGATCTCGTTCAGCCCGGACGCGCGCTACTACTTCGATCGCTTCTCGGACGTCGAGACGCCGCCGAGCCTGGACCTGTACCAGGCGGACGGGAGGCTCGTGAGCAACGTGTGCCCCGCGCGCCTGGACCTGCTCTCGGGCCTGGAGATCGCTCCGCCCGAGCTCTTCACGATCCCCGCCGATGACGGTTTCCCCATGCCGGCGCAGATCCAGAAGCCGGCGAGCTTCGACCGGAGGAAGCGCTACCCGCTGGTCCTGTACGTGTACGGCGGCCCCTCGGCGCCGACGGTCGCCAACGCCTGGACCGACGACCGCTACTGGGCGCAGGTGCTCGTCGACGCGGGCTACCTCGTCGCGAGCGTCGACAACCGCTCGGCGACCGGCATCTCCAAGCAGCTCGAGAACCAGGTCGCCCTGCAGTCGAACGGCGACAGCGAGCTGAACGACCTCGTCGCGGCCACGCGCTGGTTCAAGCGGCAGCGCTGGGTCGACCCCGAGCGCGTGGGGATCTGGGGCTGGAGCGGCGGCGGGTCGATCACGCTGCTCTGCATGACCCGCTCCGAGGAGTTCAAGGCCGGGATCGCGGTCGCCGCCGTCACCGACTGGCGCTACTACGACACGAAGTGGGCAGAGTTCACGATGAAGACGCCGGCCGAGAACCCCGAGGGCTACGCCCACACCTCGCTGGCCGCGCGCGCCAAGGATCTGCACGGGCGGCTGCTCCTGGTCCATGGCACCTACGACGACAACGTCCACCCCCAGAACGCCTGGCGCTTCGTCGACGAGCTGGTGAAGGCGGGCAAGCCCTTCGATCTGATGATGTACCCGATGCGCAAGCACGGCATCTCGGATCCTCCGGCGCGCCGGCACCTCTACAACACGATGCTCGAGTTCTGGAAGAGGAACCTCTGACGGGGGCCGCTCAGCGCCGGCCGTACTCCCACCCCGCCGCCCGCCGCACGCCTCGCGCCTCGGTGTCCCCGGCACCCTGGGCGCCGTCGGAACCCTGCCCGCCCTGGGCGCGCGCGCTCTCGAGCGCGGCGTTGAGCAGCTCGCAGAACTCCTGCAGGTCGTCGCCTTCGCGGATGCGGCACGGCCCCGGCCACGCGCCGCGCGCCACCGCCTCGAGGTGCCGCTCGAAGCGGTACATCGGACCGGCGATGCGGAACGTGACGCGGATCCCGATCCAGACCAGCGCGGGGAGCAGGAGCAGGACGGAGATCCCCAGGCTGCGCGCGAGGACGCCCGGAAGGGCTTCGGCGAGCGCCCGTCCGCCGGACGGCAGGCCGCCCGCCAGGCGGCTCAGCTCGGTTGCGAGCACGAACGCCTGCGTCATCAGCGCGAGGGCGCACAGACACGCGAAAGCGCCGACGAGCCGCAGCTGGAGCCGCGGCCTGGGCAGCTTGTTTCGGCGGACCCACGCTTGGTTTCGCATCTCGCTTCGGAGGGCCGTGCGGACGGCACTCCATCGACCATCGAGGGCCCTTTGCCTTGGCCCGCGGAGCCCGCGCGTGCCAGCCGTGGGAAGGCTCCGCGGGCAGGCCCGATGGTAGGCTCTCGCGCGTGGATGGGCCCTCGCGCGTGCTCGGACGCCGCCTGCGCCTCCTCGCCTGCGCCGCCTGCGCCGCCTGCGGGGACGCGGGCGGCCTCTACTTCCTCCCCGGCGAGGCGGACTACTACCGGACCGACCGCGTGATCGGCCACGTCCACCAGCCGAACGCCGAGCGCCGGCTGCGCTGGGACGAGCACCCGGAGGGACGCATCGTCTTGCGCACCAACGACCTCGGCTTCCGCGAGGACGCCGATACCCCCGTGAAGCCGGGCCCGGGCGTCGTGCGCATCCTGATGACCGGGGACTCGAACCTCGACGGCGTGGTGAACAACCCCGAGTCCGTGGCCAACGCCCTCGAGACGATGCTGAACGACGGCGAGAACGCGGACCGCTTCGAGGTGATCAACGGCGGGGTCGGCTACTACGGTCCGCGCAACTACAGGCGGTTCCTCGAGAAGTACATCGAGCTCGAGCCCGACGCGTTCGTCGTCTTCTTCTTCAGCGGCAACGACTTCGTCGACGCGGCCGAGTGGGTCGCGAAGCCGGCGCGCCGACCGCCCGGCTACGTCGACGTCCTCGAGCGCGTCCGGGAACTCAATCCCGGCGCGCTCGGGCAAGGCCTGAACCAGAGCTACTACATGGCGCAGCTGCCGGACCGCGTGGCGCTGGCGCAGGCGGCCACCCGCGAGCAGCTCGAGGCGATCCAGCGGACGTGCGAGCAGCACGGCGTGTGGCTGCTCGTCGTCGTGTGGCCCACGCTCGTCCACGCCCAGCCGCGGTTCGACGCCGAGCGCCTGCAGGCGGCCCTGGCGGTCCTGGAGCTCGACGAGCAGCACCTCGCCCGCACTCGCCAATGGGTCGGGGAACTGACGGCCTGGATGGGCGAGCGCGGGATCCGGCACCTCGACCTCTTCGAGGCGATCCGAGCAGAGGAGCAGCCGTGCTTCTGGATCGCCGATCACCACGTGAACGTCCACGGGCACCGGCGCACGGCGCAATGGATCCTCGAGGCCCACGGTGCAGAGCTCGCGCAGCTCGCGGAGGGCCGCTGAGTACAATCCGCACATGGGGCTCCCGGAGCTGAGAGCGCAGCTCGCCGGCGTCGACCGGCGGATCCTCGAGCTCGTCGCGCGCCGGCACGAGCTCTCCTCCGAGATCGGCGCCGCCAAGCGCGCGGCCGGCCTGCCGCCGCGCGACTTCGGTCAGGAGAAGGAGGTCCTCCAGCGCGGGCGCGCGACGGCGAGCGAGCTCGGCTTCTCGCCCGACCTCGCCGAAGAGGTCCTGCTCCTGCTCGTCCGCTCGGCGCTGGCCGTCCAGGAGAAGGACCAGGTCGCCGCCCGGGGCGCGGGCGGCGGCAAGCGCGCGCTCGTGATCGGCGGGCACGGGAAGATGGGCGGCTGGTTCGCGCGCTTCCTCGGCTCCCAGGGCTTCGAGGTCGACGTCGCGGACCCGGCCGGAGGAGCGGACTGGCGCGATCTGGCGCTCGAGCACGACGTGATCGTCGTCGCCGCGCCGCTCGGAGCCTCCAACGGCATCCTGCACGAGCTCGCCGGGCGCGCCCCGCCGGGCCTCCTCTTCGACGTCGGCTCGCTCAAGAGCCCGCTGCGCTCCGGGCTGCGCGCGCTCGTGCGGGCGGGGGTGCGGGCCACCTCGATCCACCCGATGTTCGGCCCGGGCACCGAGCTGCTCTCGGGCAAGCACGTCGTGTTCGTCGACGTCGGCCACCGTCACGCGAAGGCCGACGCCGAGGCGCTGTTCGCCTCGACGATGGCGATCCGCGTCGGCATGGACCTCGAGAGCCACGACCGCGTGATCGCCTACGTGCTCGGCCTCTCGCACGCGCTCAACATCGCCTTCTTCACAGCCCTCGCCGACAGCGGCGAGTCGGCGCCGCGGCTCGCGGAGCTCTCGAGCACGACCTTCGAGGCGCAGCTCGAGGTCGCGCGCGCGGTGGCGCAGGACAACCCGCACCTCTACTACGAGATCCAGTCGCTCAACGACTACGGCAGCGAGTCGCTGGCGGCCCTCTCGTACGCCGTCGAGCGGCTGCGCTCGGTGATCCGCGCCGGCGACGAGGGTGGCTTCGTGAGCCTCATGGAGCGCGGGCGGCAGTACCTCGCCGCGCGCCCCTGACGGCTGGCTCGCCTCGCTGTCCCCCGGGCCCGTGCGCGCCTCGCTCGTCCCCTGCTGGCAGCAGCTCCTCGGGAGCTCGGTCACCGGGCGCCGGCGACCGGCTCGCGGCGCCCGGCGGTCTTGGCCGCGAATTGCGGGATCTCGACTCCCCCAGGATCGGTGGTTCCCGTTATCGTGGTCCGCGACGACGGACGACTCGAGCGGGAGACGGAGGGTGAGTCGCCACCATTCGCGGCCGCTGCCGGAGGGCGGGGCCCGACGTTTCTCCTTCGAACGGGTCGGCGCGCCGTCGTGCGATCCCTGCTGCTTTCGAAGGAGAGAGAGATGAGTCTACGCGGGAACCTCGCATTCCAGGGGCGTGTCGTCGCGGTGCTGCTGGCGCTCGCCGGAACCGCATTCGCTCAGGCCGTGCGCATCACGGGCCAGACCGGGAAGCGGCCGGACCTGTTCCGGCCCGACCCGCCGCTCCTGGATCCGCATGCGAGCTCGACCGCGGACCCGTCCATCACGATCACCGGCCGCGCGAGCGGCGTGCCGACGGTCCGCGTCGTCGGCCCGGAGGGCGCCCTCGAGGTCGGCGTCGCCGCCGGTGCGTTCAGCGCCGACGTGCCGCTCGCGGCCGACGCCGTCAACGTCCTCTACTTCTACGCCGTCCCCGAGGCCGGCCCGACGAGCCTGCCGTCGTCGACGACCGTGATCCAGGACACGACGCCGCCGAACCTCTTCATCGATCAGCCCCTGGACGGCGCGGTGATCGAGACCGAGGCCGGCAACTCGCCGACGGTCGACGTCGCCGGGCGGGTGGGCGACCTCCTGAGCGGCTTCGCGGGGCTCCTCGTGACCGTCAACGGCATCAAGGCCGCGGTCGACCCCGGCATCGGCACGAACGGGACCTTCTTCGCGGCCGGCGTCTCGATCGACCCGGACGCGACGACCAAGCTCCTGGCGGTCGCCACCGACGCCCTCGGAAACTCGAGGTCGAAGTCGATCTCGGTCCAGCACATGACCATCGCGCCGGGGACCCCGATCCTGCGCCTCGTGTCGGGGAACGGACAGTCGGCCGCGGTGGACACCGAGCTCGCGCTGCCGATCGTCGTCGAGGTCGTCGACGCCGCCGGGGCAGCGTACGCGAGCAAGCTCGTGAGCTTCCAGGTGAGCCGCAGCAACGGCCGGCTGGCGGCGTCGTCCGGAGCGGGCGGCGGGCTGCTCTTCCAGACGTTCACGGACGCGGCCGGCGAGGCCCGGGCGTTCTGGACGCTCGGCTCCGACGCGGGCTGCGGGAACAACCGCGTGAGGGTCACGAGCGGCGGGGCGAGCGGGACGGTCCTCTCCTGCGCGTCCGCGCTCCCGGGCCCCGTGGCCCAGATCAACGTCGGAACCGGGAACAACCAGATCGGCGAGGTCGGATCGGTGGCCCCGTTCCCGCTCGAGGTGTTCGTCAGCGACGGCTGCAACGGGATCTCCGGCGAGCCGGTGACCTTCACGGTCGTCGCGGGCGACGGCCTGGTCGACGGAGCCGCGAGCGTGGTGGTGCCCACCGGGGTGACCGGCCACGCGACGGTCGACTACACGTTCAGCTCCTACGCCGCGGCGAACCGCATCACGGCTGCGCTGGCGGGCGGCGAAGCGGCGCACTTCGTGGCGACCGCGGTCGCCGGCGTCCCGGGCGAGCCGACGAGCGTCGCCGGCACGGCCCTCGACAACGCCTCCCAGCCCATCGGGGGAGCGACGGTGACGATCTCCTTCCCGGGGGGCGGCCCCCCGCTCGTGACGACCACCGACGTCGAGGGCGAGTTCGTCTTCCCCTCGGTGGGCCAGTCGGGCCCCGTCGACCTCGTCGTCGACGGCAGCACCGCGCGGCGCGTCGGCAGCGTCGTCGTTCCCACGGGCAGCTTCCCCGCGCTGCACTTCGAGCCCGTCCTGATCGCCCATGCGCGCAACGAGCTGGCCCAGGAGGTCATGCTCCCGGCGCTCGACCCGGCCAACCGCAAGCTCTACAGCACGACGTCCGACACGATCCTGACCATCGACGGCGTCGAGGGCCTCGAGTTCCGGATCACGGCCGGGTCGATGTTCCTGGGCGGCCTGCCGGCTCCCGACGGGACGCCGGTCAGCTTGAACCGGGTCAACCACGACGACGTCCCCATGCCCATGCCGGACGGCGCGGCCCCGCCCTTCGCGTGGACGGCGCAGCCCGGAGGCGCGACCTTCGACCCGCCCGTGACGATCACCTATCCGAACATGTCGGCGCTGGCGCCGGGGTCGATCGCCTACTTCCTCGGCTTCGACCACGATACGGGGCGCTTCTCGATCTTCGGCACGGGCCAGGCGACCAGCGACGGCTGCTCGATCGTGGTGGATCCGGGGACGGGGCTCACGCTCTTCGGATGGGGCTGCAGCTGCCCGCCCTACTCGGTCACCGGCGAGTGCGACCTGTGCCCCGAGGATCCCTCCGCGCCCGGCCCCAAGGAGGAGTGCGATCCGTGCCGCGAGGACTACGAGCGGCTCCGGGACGACTACGAGGCGTCGCTCGGCCAGCCGAGCGCGGCGCTCAAGCACCAGCTCGCCTGCCTGGCGGACAAGGCCTGCGGGCCGAACAAGGTCGCCTGCCCGGGCGTCCCCGACTGGGCGCGCGGGTTCATCGAGAACGTGATCCACGACTTCACCGAGAACATCGGCGAGAACATCTTCAACGACATCTACGACAACCTGCCGCCGTCGGTCATCGCGGCGCTCGACGCGATCCCCGGCTTCAGCGCCGCCGACTTCGCGGCTCTCGACGCGGGCGTGCTGTACCACTTCCCGCTCGAGCTCCTGCCGTCCTTCTACAAGAACTGCGAGCTCCTGAGCGACGACGCCCACGACTGCCTTTTCGAGCAGGCGATCATCCCGTGCTTCGACGAGGTCGGAGAGTTCAGCCCGATCGCCAGGAGCATCGCGCAGTTCATCGTGCCCAAGCTGGCCGCCGCATTGCGCGAGGGCGTGCAGCTGGACTGCGCGGTCCTCGACTACATCACCGGCGGCGGCGAGCTCGTCAGCGACTGCGTGTACCCGGTCCTGCCCGGCCACGACCCGGCGGACTACTTCGTCCTCGACCTCCTGACGCTCGGCTCGCTGCGCGTCGACCACGGCGGAGGCCTGCTCACGACGCGCTTCGTGAAGCCGGGCGAGACGGTCCAGCTCACGGTCACGCAGGGCGGCGCGGACGTCACGTTCGACCCGGGGACGACCTACCACATCCCCATCGCGCGCTCGTTCGACGCGTCCGTCGACGTATCGCCGACGGGCCTGGTCACGGTCATCGCCTCGCCGCAGGCGACGCGCCTCTCGCCGAACCTCTTCCAGGTCCTCGTCGAGAAGGACGGCGAGCTGGGCGTGGCCCAGCTCGCGATCCTCGACGACGACTCGGACGGCGACGTCCTGGTCGACTCCTACGAGGCCGCGCACGGCCGCGACCCGCTCGCGACCGACCCCTGCACGCTGGACAGCGACGGGGACGGCCTGACCGACCTGCACGAGGCGCTGATCGGGACGGACATCGACGACCCCGACACCGATGGCGACGGCCTCTTGGACTCGGTGGAGGTCGACATCAACAGCGACCCGCTGGATCCGACGTCCTTCGCCGGGCGCTTCACCCAGCTCGGGCGAGTGACGATCAACGGCCAGGTGGCGAGCGCGACCGACCGCGGCGCGTTCCACGTCTCCAACGTCGCCGCCGCCGACAGGTGGGGCGCGGGGGGGCCCGGGACGCCTCCCGACGGCGTCAGCGACCAGCCGGTGCGGGCCGAGGGAACGATGGCCCGCGACGGCCGGACGTACCACGGGACGAGCGACCCGTTCTTCATCATGAGCGGACAGGCCTCCGACATCGACCTGTTCGACGTCGAGCGGACGCCGCCGCGCCGGCCGCGGGCCATCTCGATCTCCTTCCCCGACACGCGGCTGGACACGCTGGGCGCCACGACCCAGGCCACGGTGACGGCGTTCTACTGGGACGGGAGCTCCCAGGACGTCAGCTCGGCCCTCGACTTCACCACGTACACCACGAGCAATCCCGACGTCGCGACGGTCGGTCCCAACGGCCTGATCACCGCGACGGGGCGCGGCTTCGCCGCGATCGCGGCGGTGCACGAGGGGGCGACGTCGAACGGCGTGATCGAGGTCCGTCCCGGTGCGCCGCGGACCACGGTGACCGGCTTCGTGGAGCTCGAGGACGGCAGCCGCGTCGACGGCGCCGACGTCATCATCCTGCCGTTCTTCCTGTCGACGCTCACGGCGGCCGACGGGAGCTACTCGATCCCCGACGTCACGACCTTGGCTCCGTTCTCGATCCTGGCGATCAAGACGATCGGGGGCGAGGACTTCGTCGGCACGCTCGAGGGCCTCGAGACGGTAGCCGACGGCTTCACCGACGCGGGCATCCTCGTCATCCGCGGCCCGTGCGACCCGCCCGCGCCGAACAATCCCGACCCGGCGCACGGCGCGACGGGCGTCGGCGTGGACCAGGACCTGACCTGGAACAACACGAGCGCCCCGGGCCCGGGGTTCGACTGGCTCGTCGTCGGCACGACGACGCCCAACATCGTCGCGGCCGCGGCCGTGCTCGGCGCGACGATCACCACGACGAGCGACTTCACCACCGTCTCGCTCGCCGCGATCGACGTCGTGATCTTCACGCCGAGCTCGCTCGGCTCCTTCACGTCGGACCCGGCCACGCGCGACAAGCTGACCGCCTTCGCCCTCACCGGCGGGGGCATCTACGTCGAGCACGCCGGCGGGCTGGGAACCGACTGGAGCTGGGTCCCGACCCCCGGCCTCGCGGCCGAAGCTGCCGCCGTCCAGGACGTGCGCATCGTGGACGCCGTCCACCCCGTCACCCTGGGGATCGGCGACGCGACCCTGGACGGCTGGGGCAACTCGGCGGACGGGCGCTTCACGGCGCCGGCGGGCCTGGAGGTGATCCTCGATCAGGCGAGCACGTCCCTGCCGGTGCTCCTGACGACGGTCGTCGGCTCCGGTCGCGTCGTGTACTCCGAGCTGAACCAGGCGACCAAGGCGCAGGGTCAGGCGATCCTCGAGAACACGCTCGGTTTCCTGGAGACGAGCGCGTGCCCCGGCACGACCTACGACGTCTACCTCGACACCGTCAATCCGCCGCTGACGCTGGTCTGCGTCGACGCGACGACGGCGTTCTGCGACCCCGGTACGCTGGCGGCGGCGACGACCCACTTCTGGCGGGTCATCGCCAAGAACGGCGTTCAGCGCACCCCCGGTCCCGTCTGGAGCTTCACGACCCAGTGATCCCCGGCCGGATCGGGCGCTGACAATCCAAGAACACGAGCGGCGCGAAAAAGGACTCCGGAATCCCGGGGTCCCGCGACCGCGAACGCCGTTTAACCTCAACGGAGAGCGAGGCGCCTCCCTGCTGGTCGGGGGCGCTGCCAGATGTCCGAGGCATGGCGAGAGTCGGACGACCCGGAGGCGACGCTGCCGCCTCCGGAGTCGACCGGAGCGGGTGATGCTGTGAGCCGGGCCGCCCAGGAGCGGGGGCGGGCGGCGCGCAACAGCCTCTCCTTCTTCGGGATCAAGGACGCACCAGCGTCCGGAGCGCACGCCGTCTTCGGCCAGGCGGGCCGCGAGATCGGCGACTTCCGCCTGCTCGAGCTCATCGGCGAGGGCGGCATGGGCCAGGTCTGGAAGGCCGAGGAGATCTCGCTCCAGCGCACGGTGGCGCTCAAGCTCGTGCGCCCCGAGCGGGTGAACGAGCGCTCGATGGCCTACTTCGCGCGCGAGGCGCGCGCCGGGGGGCGCCTCGCGCACCCCGGGATCGTCAGCGTCCACGCGCACGGCGAGGCCCACGGGGTCGCCTGGATCTCGATGGAGTTCGTCGAGGGCGCGTGGACGCTGCGCGACTTCCTCGACGATCTGGCGGACAGAAGGGAGCTGCCCGGCGACTACTACCGCTCGGTGGTGACCTTCGTCGCCGAGGTCGCCGACGCCATGCAGGCCGCCCACGACGCCCACGTCATCCACCGCGACCTCAAGCCGCAGAACATCCTGATCACGCCCGACGAGCATCCCAAGCTATCCGACTTCGGCCTGGCGCGGATCACGGACGAGGCGGAGCTCTCCCAGACGGGCGAGCTCTCCGGCACCTACTACTACATGTCACCCGAGCAGGTGGCGGCGCGCCGGATGGGCATCGACCACCGCACCGACGTGTTCAGCCTGGGCATCGTGCTCTACGAGATGCTCTCGCTGTGCCGGCCCTTCGAGGGCGAGACGGGCCACCAGATCGCGCAGCAGATCCTGGTCAAGGACCCCGAGAACCTGCACGAGCTGCACGCGCGGATCCCGAGCGACCTGGCGGTGATCTGCGGCAAGTGCCTCGAGAAGGACCAGGACCGGCGCTACCAGTCGATGGCCGAGCTGGCGGCGGACATCCGCCGCTACCTCGCGAGCGAGCCGATCGTCGCACGCATGCCGAGCAAGGCGCGCAAGGCCTGGCTCTGGGCGCGACGCCACCCGGTCAAGGCCGCGACGGGGACGGTCGCGACGGCGGCCCTCGCGGTGATCTCCTTCCTCGTCGTGGAGGCCGCGCGGGTCTCGCGGGCGCTCGCGAGCGAGCGCTCGGACAAGGAGACGGCGAGCGCGGCGCTGCTCGCCAAGACGCGCGAGGCCGAGGAGATCGCGCGGCAGGAGAAGTGCCTGGCGGACCTCGAGACCCTGGACGAGCTGCGGGCCGCCGTCGACGAGCTGTGGCCGGCGCACCCGGCGAAGATCGCCGAGCTCGAGGGATGGCTGGCGCGGGCGGCGGGCGTCGCCGCGGGCCTCGATGCGCACCGGGCCGAGCTCCTCGAGCTGCGCTCGCGCGCGCAGCACTCCCCCGAAGAGGCCGTCGCGGCAGAGCTCCCTTTCGAGGACCGGCGCGCCGGCTGGTGGCACGACCAGCTCGCGAAGCTGGTCGCCGAGCTGGAGGCCTTCAGCGCCGAGGGGACGGGGCTCCTGGCCCACGGCGTGCTGCCCGGATGCGGCTGGACGGTGTCGCGCCGGCTCGAGGAAGCGCGCTCGCTCGCCGAGCTGCCGCTGACCGACGAGTGGCACACGTCGTGGGCCGACGCCGTCGCCTCGATCGCGACGCTCGAGGTGTACGCGGGTCTCTCGCTATCTCCGCAAGAGGGCCTCGTTCCGATCGGACAGGACCCGTCGTCGGGCCTGTGGGAGTTCTGGCACGTGCAGTCGGGCGCGCGCCCCGAGCGCGGCGCGGAGGGCCGGCTCGAGCTCACCGAGGACTCGGGCCTCGTCCTCGTGCTGCTCCCGCCGGACACCTTCGCGATGGGCGCGACGCGCGAGCCCTCCGGCCCCAACCACGACCCGCTGGCGAAGACGAGCGAGGGACCGGTACACCGCGTGACGCTCTCGGCGTTCTTCCTCTCGAAGTACGAGATGACCCAGGCCCAGTGGGAGCGCTTCACCGGCGTGAACCCGAGCGCGTACCAGACCCGGCCCCTCGCACAGTCGCGGCTGCACCCGGTCGAGAGGGTGAGCTGGCTCGACTGCGCGCTGCAGCTCGGACGGTTGGGACTGACCCTGCCCAGCGAGGCGCAGTGGGAGCACGCGGCGCGGGCCGGCACGGACACGCCATGGTGGACCGGCTTCGAGCGCGAGTCGCTCGTCCTCGCCGGAGCGGCGAACCTCGCCGACCAGTCGGGAGCCCGCTGGGGAGCGACGTGGACGGCCGCCATCGAAGACTGGCCCGAGCTCGACGACGGCTGGGTCGTGCACGCGCCGGTGGGCACGTTCGCCGCGAACCCCTTCGGCCTGCACGACGTGCACGGCAACGTGTGGGAGTGGTGCCTGGACGGGTTCGACGACCTGTTCTACGCGAAGAGCCCGGAGCTCGACCCCGTCGCCCCGTCCGCCTCCGTGCCCGACCGGGTGTACCGTGGCGGCAGCTTCGTCGGGCCGTCGGGGCACGCGCGCTCGGCGCACCGCTTCGGCGGCGGCCCCTCGCTCCTCGCGTACGCGACGGGCGTGCGGCCGGCGCGCGGGGTGGAGCCGTGACCTGACTCTCGCGCTCCGCGGCTGCCGCACGCGCCGTAGGGCCAACCGAGCCCGGGCGGGCTCGGGCACGGGCGGGCTCGGGCTCTGGCTCGGGCACGAGAAGGGGCCTCCGCCCCCAGATCGCTGACGGGCGCTCACGGCGTCAGGGGGGCCCCATCCTCCTCCAGGTACGCCGCCAGCACCTCCGGCCGCTCGCGCACGAGCTCGCGCGCGGCCTCGAAGAGGTCGAGCTCGGCGAAGACGCCCGCCAGCCCCTCGAGGTTCGCGCCCGACTGCCGCAGCCCCACGAGGTCGCCCATGCCGCGCTGGCGCAGGTCCTCCTCGGCGAGCTCGAACCCGTCGCGCGTGCGCTCCAGCAGCCGGAAGCGCCCGGCCGCGGCGGCGTCGCCCAGGAGCAAGCACCACGCCGGGCGCGGCCCGCGGCCGACGCGGCCGCGCAGCTGGTGCAGCTGCGCGAGGCCCAGGCGCTCGGCGCTCTCGATCACCATGACGGTCGCGGCGGGGACGTCGACGCCGACCTCGATCACCGTCGTCGCCACGAGGACGCGCGCCGCGCCGCGCCGGAAGGCGTCGAGCTTCGCGGCGCGATCGGCGGCCTCCTGGCGGCCGTGCACGAGCTCGACGCCGAACTCCCCGACCTCGGACGCGGCGAGGAGCGCGAAGCGCCGCTCGGCGCCGGTCGCCTGCTCGTCGTCCTCGTCGGCCTCGCCGATGCGCGGCGACACCCAGAAGACCTGCTCGCCGGCGCGCAACCGGCGCGCGAGGAACGCGGGCAGCTCGTCGAGCTTGGCGCCGCGCACCCAGCGCGTGGTGAGCTCGCCGCGCCCGGGCGGGGACTCGCGCAGCTGGCTGACCTCGACGTCGCCGTACAGCGAGAGGGCGAGCGTGCGCGGGATCGGCGTCGCCGTCATCAAGAGGAGATGCGCGGCGTCCCCCTTCCCGGCGAGCGCTGCGCGCTGGCCGACGCCGAAGCGGTGCTGCTCGTCGATGATCGCGAGGTCGAGCGACGCGTAGCGCACGTCCGGGCTGAAGAGCGCGTGCGTCCCGAAGGCGATGCCCGCCTCCCCGGTGCGCAGCCCGGCGAGCACGCCGCGGCGCTCGGGGGCGGACAGCGAGCCCGTCAGGAGGACGGCGCGCAGCCCCGCGCGCGCGAGCAGCTCGCGCAGCCCGTCGAAGTGCTGCTCGGCGAGGAGCTCGGTGGGCGCCATGAACGCGACCTGTCCGCCCGCGTGCGCGACGGCCATCGCCGAGTAGAGCGCGACGGCGGTCTTGCCCGAGCCGACGTCGCCCATGAGCAGCCGCCGCATCGGCCGCGCGCCTGCGAGGTCGGCGCGCAGCTCGCGCGCCACCTCGAGCTGCCCCGCGGTCAGCCGGTAGGGGTAGCGCGCCAGGAGCTCCTCGTGCGCTCGCGCCGCGAGGACGATCGGGCGCGCCGCCTCCGCGCTCGCGCCGAGGTGGCGCCGGTGCAGCCGCGCCTGGACCGGGAGCATGTGCTCGAGGCGCAGCCGGCGGCGCGCGGCGACGAAGCGCTCGGGGTCGCGCGGGGCGTGGACCTCCCCCACCGCCTGCGGCAGCCCGGGCAGCCCCAACCGCGCCAGGACGTCGGCTGGGAGCCGCTCGACCAGCCGCGCGCCGAAACGGGCCGCCGCGCCGCGGAAGAGCTCGCGCAGGAAGTCCTGACCGAGCCCGCGCACGGTCGGGTACTCGGGCTCGAAGCTGCCGGGCGCGGGCAGCGGCCGGCCGTCCGACCCCGTGCGCGGCGACACGAGCGCCACGCCGCCGCGCGCCTCCGCGACCTTGCCGCACAGCTCGACCTCGCGGCCCACGGCCAGCGAATCGCGCAGCCAGGGCTGGTTGAAGAAGAGAGCGTCGAGCGCCGCCGTCCCGTCCGACACGCGCACCCGCACGAGCGAGCGGCGCCGGCCGAAGCGCGAGAAGCGCACGCGCTCGACCGAGCCCGCGACGCGCACGCGCTCGCCGACGCGCTCGAGCGCCTCCGCGACCGTGCTGCGCTCCTCCCACGAGACCAGGCGGCGCGGCGCGAAGAGCAGGAGGTCGCGGATCGAGTGCACCCCGAGGCTCGCGAGGCGCTGCGCGCGCACCGGTCCCACGCCCGCGAGCTCGGTGAGCGCACCGAGCCGGTCCTCGCCACGCTCGCGGGACCGCGCGTCCCGAGCCGCGTTCACCGCGTTCACCGCGGTCCCCGGGTCCATCGGGTTCATCGGGTTCCCCGGGTTCCCCGAGTGCATCGGGTAGAGTGTAGCCCGTCCACGTCGCGCAGGACGCACGGGCCGCGCTCGCGTTGCAAGAGAAGTCGAGCTCCTTTTCGGGACGCCGTACCGGCGCGCACCGGCGGCGCGGCGCGGCGTGCCTCGCCGCGCTCGCGCTCGCGGGCTGCGGCGAGCGCGGCCGCCCGGCGGACGGCTCGCCCCGCGCCGTCCTGCGGCTCGAGCTGCACCCTACCGCGCCCGCCAGCGCGCAGCCCGGGCCGGCGCTCGTCGCGCAGTTCAGGGTGGAGAGCGAGCGGCCCGACTGGGAAGTCCGCGCCGACGCGAGCGAGGTGCGCTCGGTGCTGCCCTTCGGGGAGGAGGCGCCGGTGCGCGTCCTCGAGCTGTCGGGGTCGAAGGCGATGCGCGTCGACCTCCCGCTCGCGCCCGGCGCGCGGGACTTCAACCGCGTGGCGCTGTCGGTCTTCGTCGAGGGCATCGAGGAGCTCTCGGTCGTCCAGCGCCGCGGGGGCGAGATCCTGCGCCAGTCGCGGGTGCAGCGCGTCCAGGGTCCCGGAGTGCGCCAGGACCTCGCGTTCGACTTCCCTCCCGCGCCGGGCACGGACCGCGCGACGAACGTCTCGGTCGTCTTCGCCGCGCGCGGCGGCCGCGTGGGCCTCGAGTCGGCGACCCTCTTGCGCGCCGGGCCGCACGAGGTGCTCGGGAGCGCCGACGGCCCCGCGCGGCCGATGCACCTCGCGGGCGAGTGGCGCTGCGGCTGGCCCGTGACCCGCGGCCGGCCGTTGAGCTCGGAGGTCGTCCCGATCCCGGGGGGCGCGCGGCTCGCGTTCTCGTTCGCCGCGCCGCCCGCCACCGGGCGCCCGCGCCTCGCCGTCCGCGCGGTCGGCGCGCGCGGCCGCGCGGAGCTCGTCGCCGAGCTCGAGCCAAAGGCGCGCTGGCAGAGCGTCGAGCTCGCCCTCCCGCGCCGGAGCTCGGGCGCCCGGATCGAGCTCGCGCTCGCGGACGAGGGCGGGGAGGCCGTGTGCGCCGTGACGCGGCCCGCGCTGATCTCGGGCGCGCCGGCCTCCGAGCCCACGCTCGTGCTCGTCACGTCGGACACGCACCGCGCCGACCACCTCGGCGCGCTCGCCGACGGCGCCGGCGTGCGCACCCCGTTCCTCGACGCGCTCGCGGCGCGCGGCGTGCTCTTCGAGGACTGCTGGTCCTCGACCAACACGACCAACCCCTCGCACGTCGCCCTCATGACGGGGACCTCGCCGCGCGACACGCGCGTCGCCGACAACCACACGCCGCTCGCCCCCGCGGCGCCGACGCTGGCCGAGGCGTTCCAGGCGGCGGGCTTCCTGACCTTCGCCGCCGTCAGCGTCCCGCACCTCGGCCCCGAGGAGAGCGGGCTCGGCCAGGGCTTCGACCGGTACTTCGCGCCGCGCGGCTCGCAGTGCGATTCGCGGACCACCGCCGAGCGCCTGGCCTCCTGGCTGGCGGACGCCGAGGGCCAGCCGCTCTTCGTGTGGCTGCACGTCTTCGACGCGCACACGCCGTACGAGCCCAACGTCGACTTCACGCAGCTCTACTACGCGGCCGGGCGCAGCCCGCGCGAGGGCGACCTGCCGCTCCACGCGGTCCCCAAGTGGAGCCCGGAGGTGCGCGACCTCGAGTGGATGCGCGCGCTGTACAAGGGCGAGGTCAGCTACCTCGACCGGACGCTCGGCGAGGTGCTCGCTCACCCGCGCTTGGCGCGCGCGAGCGTAGCGGTCACCGCCGACCACGGCGAGTCGCTCGGCGCGCACGGCGTCTACTTCGATCACCGCGAGCTCTACCCCGACTCGCTCGCCGTGCCGCTGATCCTCGCCGGCCCGGGCGTGCCCGGAGGCGAGCAAGCCCCCGATGGCCAGGGCGGCGCGCGCGTGCGCCGGCCGGTGCGGCAGGTGGACGTGGGCCGCACGCTGCTCGCCCTCGCCGGCGTCGAGAGCGACTTCCCGGGCCAGGATCTCCTCGCCGCCGAGCCCGGGCCCGCGGTGCCGCGCTTCGCCCTCGCCGGCGACGGGCTCTCGGCCTCCGTGCAGAGCGAGAGCTGGTTCCTCGTGCTCCACCTGCGCCAGCACCGCGCGAGCCCCGAGCGGCCGCCGGTCGAGGAGCACGCGGTCGAGCTCTACGACCTCGCGCGCGACCCGGGGTGCACGCTCGACCTCGCCGCCCAGCGGCCGGCCGACGCGCGCCGCCTGCGCGCGCTGCTCGCCGAGTGGCTCGCGAGCGCGCGGCCCGCGGGCTGGAACGTCGTCCGGCGCGTGCACGACGCCGAGGAGCTCGCCGAGCTCGCCGAGCTCGGGTACTCGACGGAGGTCCGCGAGGACGCGCGGGCGTGGTTCGACCCCGAGTGCGAGTGCGCGCGCTGCGCGGCGTTCCGGTAGGGCCTACCGCCCGAGGCATGCGCACAGCCGCTCGACGAGCGCCGGGCTGCCGAAGACGAGCGTGGCCGAAGACGTCGGTGTACCCGCGCAGGCGCGGGACGTCGCGCGCCAGCGCCTCGAAGGCGGGACGCTCGCCGACCTGCTCGAACGCCCGCGCGTCGCCGTGCGCCACGCTGGCGCGCTCGAGGTCGGTCTCGCGCGACGCGTGCAGGCGCTCGCCGGCCCCGCCGCCGCGCCAGCCGAGGATCCGCTCGCCGAGCGCGGTGAGGTCGAGTACGCCGACGACCGGCTCGCCGTCCTCGACCAGCGCGAGGATCGTCCCGAACAGCGGGATCCCGCGCGTGAAGCTGATCGTGCCGTCGAGCGGGTCGATCACCCAGGTCGGCACCTCGAACACCGCCCCCTCGGGCCCGAGCTCCTCGCCCAGGATGGCGAAGCCGGGAGAGCCCGCGCGCAGGACCTCGCGGATCGCGCGCTCGGCGGCGCGGTCGGCCTCGGTCACCGGCGAGCCGTCGGGCTTGCTCTCGAAGGAGACGCGGCGAAAGCGCGGCAGGATCTCCGCCCGCGCGCGGTCGCAGGCCTCGCAGGCGAGCGCGACGGCGCGCTCCAGCTCGGCGGACTTCATGCGGGTCCAGGGTAGCGGCGCGCCTTTCCGGCCGCGCCGCCCCTTCTCCCCTGCGCGCGATCGGCCGACAATGGCGAGGTGCAGTGCGCGACGCCGGCCGGGTTCGAGGGAGCGGGGAGCGCCGTTCTCGATCCTCCCGAGAGCCGGCGCCCGCGGAGGAAGCGGCGCCGGCCGGGCGGCGCGGGGCCGCCGGGCGACGGGCACGGGGGCGGCGGCGGGCGTGGCGACGGCCCGGGCGGACACGAGCCCGGGAGCGGCGGCGACGGCGGTTCCCTGGGAGCCCTCGAGCTCGCCTTCGGGTTCCTCTTGACGTCGATCGGAACGCTCTTCGTCGTCTTCGTCGCGGTGTACTTCGTGCTGCGCAAGAGCGCGGGCCCCTCGTTCGGCGGCGCGGGCCACGCGGCGCTCGGCGGGCTCTGGTCGAGCACGCTCCTGCTCGCGCTGAGTAGCGCCAGCATGCTCGCCGCGCGGCGCGCGCAGTGCGGCGGCCGGCGGGCGCGCGCGCGCGGCTGGCTCGCGGCGACCTGGGCCCTGGGCCTCGCGTTCCTCATGGCGCAGGCGAGCGTCTGGTGGCGGCTCGTCGGCTCGGGCCTCGTGCCGCGCTCGAACGCCTACGGCACGCTCTTCTTCTCGCTGACCGGGCTCCACGCCGTGCACGTCGTCGGCGGGCTGGTGTACCAGGCGATCCTGTACGTTCGCCTCGGCCGGGGCGAGGGCGGCCTCTGGCGAGCGCTGCGGCTCGACCTCTGCGGCCTCTACTGGCACTTCATGGGCGCGGTGTGGCTCGTGCTCTTCGCGCTCCTGTACTTCTCACGCTGATGGCACTCTCCGCCGAAGACCGGCGCAGCCTGCGGGTCGTCCTGATCGTCGCCGCCGGGTTCCTCGTCGGGCTCGCCTACCTCGTGTTCATCATCGCGACGGACCTGTGATTCAGGACATGAGCAGCTCGGGCCGCGCGCGTGCCGGACCGCCGTTCCGACGCTCGCCGCGCTCGGGCGCGGCCGGCTTCGCGCCCGCCGCCGGCGCGAGGTAGCCCTTCTCGGGGACAGCGGTCTCGAGGCCCGCCAGGTCGAGCACGCGGTCGATCAGGCGCACGCGCTCCTGCATCGCGAGCGACTCGACGGGCAGGTACGGGACGGCGAACATCTCGAGCAGGATCTTCACCATCCCGTCGATGCGCAGCACCTCCTCCCAGGCGACCGCGGCGCGCACGCCGTCCTCGACCAGGAGCTCGCGGTGCGGGCGCAGGAAGAACACGATCCCGCGCCGCACGGAGTCCATGTAGCGCGCGAGCCGCGGGTCCGCGAAGACTTCGGCCAGGATCGTCGAGTGGTGGGCGGCGTAGGCGAGGTTGCAGAACGCGCGGTCGGAGACGAAGGCCCCCGGCTGGCGCTCCTCGACCTCGATCTGGCGCTCGAAGACGCGCGCCTGGTAGGCGCTGACGCGGTCGATGTTCGCGCGCAGGCCCGCGAGCTCGGTCTCCATCTCGGCCAGGACGCTGCGCGCGACCTCGGCGATCATCGGGAGCCCGTAGCGGTCGCGGATCCAGCGCGCGAGGGTCGTCTTGCCCGTCGCGTGGGCGCCGACGAGGTAGATGCGCGGGGGGGGGCTTCATGGAGCGTGATACTACATCGAGCGGTCAGAAGCAGCTACACCCCCACATGTAGTGGTCTATTCCGGATCGGACCGTTCCGCAACCTAGCGCGCCCCGAGGATCCGTGCGAGCTCGCGCTCGCCGGGCTTGCCGCGTGGCGAGAAGCCGCGCTCGGCGCCGACGCCGTCCGGGGCGAGGCTCCAGTTGCGCACGAAGACGCCGCGCACGCCCGGCCACGCGTCCGGTCCCGCGTCGTCGAGCACGCCCGCGACGAGCCCGAGCAGCCGCGCCTGCTCGGCCGCGGCGGTCGGTCCGCCCGCCGACGACCAGCCGCGCCAGGCGCGCGCCGTCGAACGGAAGCCGAGGCCGCTCACGACGAGCGGGCGCCCGGTCTCGCGCGCCAGCGCCGCGAGCCCGTCGAACGCCTGACGCACGGCCTCGCGCGCGTGCGCCTCGGGCGCCGGGCCCGCGCGCTCGCGCGGCCCGAGGGCGAGGTGGAGGTCGATGCTCACGAGGTCGAGCTCGGGCCAGAACGCGACCTCGCGCGCCTGCTGTGGCCAGCCGGCCGCGAAGGTCACGAGCCCGGCGAAGCCCTGGCGCGCGCGCCGCGCGAGCCGCGGCCACTCGCGCGCGCGCGTGTCGAGCACCGCGTCGAGCGCGGCGCTCCGCGGCTCGCCCTCGCGGTAGGCGCTGCGCGTCGCGTTCGGGATCCCGCTCCCGAGCGACAGCGCGTCGGCCCCGCAGAGCTCGCCGAGCAGCGCGTAGTGCTCGACGAAGCGCTCGTAGTCCTCGAAGAACGCGCGCTCGTCGGCGTCGATCGCGCCGCGCACCTGCTCGCCGGCGAGGTCGCCGGCGGGGTGGGAGAGGAGCTGCGGGGACAGCACGGTGAAGAGACCCGCGGCGCGCGCCCGCGCGATCGACGCGGCGAGCGCCGCGTCGCCCTCGAGCGCGCCGAGCACGAAGGGCGCCTCGACCGCGCGCCCGCTCGCTGCGCCCGCCCGCGCGGCGAGGAAGCTCGCGAAGGACACCGCGTCGGCGCCGACGTCCTGGACGCGCGCCAGCTCCGCGGCCGCGCGCTCGGAACCGAGGCCGCCGCCGTCCGTGCCGGCGCCGCCCGTGGGACCGGGCGGCGCCACGAGCGCGACGCCGTGCAGGCGCTCGGGCAGCGCGCTCCCGGCCGCGTGCTCGGCGCGCCGCTCGAGCGCGCCGTCGCGTCGCTCGCGGACGGCGCGCGCGAGCGCGCGCTCGAAGAGCTCGCCGCCGTCCTCGGGCCAGCCGGCCGCGCCCGTCCACAGGGCGCCGAAGAGCTCGCCTTCCCGCTCGCGCCGCAGCTCGCGCACGAGCAGCGCGCGCAGCGGACGCACGAGGTGCGGCGAGAACCGCGCGCAGGCCTGGGGGTCGAAGAGCTCCTCCGCGCCTGGGCGCTCCTCGAGGAGCGCGAGCGCGGCGCACCACTCCTCGAGCTCGCGCCCGAAGTAGTGGTCGGCGGCGTCGAGCGACGCCGCGTCCAGGAGCCAGGCGCGGCGCGGCGGGCCCAGCGCCTCGAGCAGCACCAGCTCGGCCGCGGCGCGGCCGTGGTCGTGCGCGAGGCCGGGCGCGAGCAGCGCGTCGATCCGCGCGTCGACCTTGCGGTTGCGCGCGAGCAGGCTCGCGCGCGCGAGCTCGTGCAGCGGCCAGCCGAGCCCCGCGTCGCGCAAGCGTGCCGCGTCGGCGTAGGCCACCAGCGTCGGCGGCGCGGCCTGCGCCAGCTCGACCCAGGCGCTCGCCGTCTCGCGCGCGCGCCGGACGGCAGCCAGGTACTCGTCGAGCCGCGGGCGCTCGATCGAGCGCGCCGCCGCCACGGCGCTGAAGCCCGGCGGGAGCGGCAGGACGCCCGCGTAGTCGTCCCGGTGCGCGCTCACCGGCGGCACCTTCTCGCGCACGACGGCTCCGGTCGGCCCCCCGGGCTCGACGGCGAGCGCGAGCATGCCGCCCTCGTACACGCGCGCTTCACGGCGCCACGCGGGGACGACGTTCGCGAGGAACGCGAGCGCCGCGCCCGCGTCGTTGCCGAGCACCAGCGTGAGCGGCAGCCCGGGGCGCGCGGGGTCGCTCCCCGTGGCGACGACGAGCGTGTCCGGCCGCGCGAACGTGCGCTCCTTGAAGGTGAACTGCGCGCGGCCCTCGGCGAGCTCGACGCCGAAGGGGCGCGCCAGCTCGGCGGCGCCTTCCGATCGCGAGGTGGTGACGACGACCCGCGCCCAGGGGGCTCCCGCGCCGCTCGATCCCGGCCCGCCGGCGCCGACGCAGCGCGCGCGGAAGCCGGCGCGCGACCAGCGCTCGAGGGCCGGCTCGGCCGCCGGGGCGAGGGCGAGGTCGTCGACCACGAGCTCGACGCCCGCGGCGCGGGACAGCCCGCCGAGGAGCGCGCCGGGTCCGAAGGCGGCCTCGGGGACCCGGGCGCAGCCGGCCGCGACCAGGAGCCCGAGGAGCCCCGAGAGCCCGAGGACCTCGCGGAGGATCGGACGGAGGGAGCGCGCGGGGAGCACCGGCGCGAGGTTACGTCTCTGAACCCCGCTGCGGAAGATTGAACGCGCGCGTCCCGGGAGCACACTAGGGAGGCGGGATGAAGGTGGCATTGGTCCACATGCGCTCGGCTCCCACGGGAGGGACGGAGCGCTACCTGAGCCAGCTCGCGGGCTTTCTCGTCGGACGAGGCCACCGCGTGCACGTCGTGTGCCGCTCGCACCGCGGCGCGGAGGTGCCCGGGGCCGCCTACATCCGCCTGCGCCGGCCGGCGATCGGCGCGGCGTGGCGCATGGCCGCGTTCGCGCGCTCGGTGCAGCGCCACGTCGAGCGGTCCGATTACGACGTCGTCCTCGGCCTCGGGCGGACCTTCTCGCACGACGTCGTGCGCCTGGGCGGCGGCTGCCACGCCACGTACCTCGAGCTCGCGCAGCGCGCGCAGCTCGACGGCCGCGGCGTGCTGGGCGCCGGCCGCCTCAAGGACCGGGTGATGCTCGCGCTCGAGGCGCGCGGGCTCGCTCCCGGTGCGTACCGCTACGTGATGACGAACTCGAAGATGGTCAAGCGCGACGTCATGGCGCGCCATGGCGTGCCCGAGGAGCAAATCCGCGTCATCTACAACGGCGTGGACACCGAGCGCTTCCACCCCAAGCTCCGCGCGCGCCAGGGAGCCTCGCTGCGCATGGAGCTCGGGATCGGCAGGGACGACTTCGTCGTCCTGTTCCTCGGCACGGGCTACGGCCGCAAGGGCCTCGGGCGCGTGCTGGACGCGCTGCCCGAGCTGCGCCGCGCCGAGCCGCGCACGCGCCTGATCGTCGTGGGCTACGACTCCGACCAGGGGCCCTACCGGAAGCGCGCGCCGGCCGAGGCCGTGCGCTTCGTCGGCGGGCGCCTGGACACCGAGCGCTTCTACGCGATGTCGAACGTCTACGTCCTGCCGACCCTCTACGACCCGTTCGCCAACACGACGCTCGAGGCGCTCGCCACGGGCGTGCCCGTCGTCACGACCCCGATGAACGGCGCCGCCGAGCTGATCGAGGACGGCGTGCAGGGCAGCATCCTCGACCTCGGCGTGGTGAGCTCGCTCGCGGGCGCCGTGCTGCACTGGCACGCCGCCGAGCGCCGCGAGGCCGCCAAGGTCGCGGCGCGCGCGCTGGCGGAAAAGCACAGCGCCGAGCGCGCGGCGGCGGAGAGCGCGGCGCTGCTGGAGGCAGTGGCGGCCGAGGGGCGGTGAGGGGGAAGGATCCGGACGCGCAGCCCGCGAGAGTTCAGGGGCCGCGCCCGAGGAGCGGCCAGCGGCTCGCTCTTTTGAACCACTACGAGTGATCGCTCGGCGGCCCGAAGCCCCGAGCGTCGCTACTCCAGACCCAGACCAGCTCCTGGGTCGAGCCTCCGGACAAGGCTCTGCGCGGCCCGAAGGCCGGCAGCAAGGTCGCGCTCGGGTGCCATCCCGCGTTCCTTCATCAGCGCGAGCATCCTTCTGGCTTCGAGCAGGTCACGCGCCTGCGCATCTGCAAGCAACGCAACCAGGTCGCGTCCGTCCCTGTGGCCGTCCTGCGAGGACCTTGGTAACGCCGTCACCCGCGCGTAACGACCCTGAACCCCTCCCCGCTCCCGACGTTTCCCACCCCCCGGAGCCAAGAAACGCGCGGCCCTGCTCGTTAGATGCGGGACACTGCGTAGCTCCCTGCCCGCGGAGAGTCGAGCGCGGCGCCTCGGCTGCCGATCCTCTCTCCGGAACCAGGCCCACCGAGAGGACTCTCGACGATGGCTCGACGGAAAGCGCTCTGGATCAGCCTCCTCCTCCCGCTGCTCGTCGCCGCGCTGCGCCCGCTCGAGGGCGAGGAATCCACGCGCGACGACGACCTCCTGCCGGCGGTGCCGGAGGCGCTGCGCGAGGCGCTCATGGCGGGGCGCTACGACGCGGCGCTCGCGGACCTCGCGGAGCTGCGCGCGAGCCGGCCGGAGGAGGCGGACTTCTGGGTCTACCTCGAGGGCGTGACGCACGCTCACGCGGGTCGCCACGCGAAGGCCGTCGAGACGCTCGAGGGCCTCGTCGCCGCGAGCCCGGGCGGCGTCTGGAACGCGAAGGCGCGCTTCCTGCTCGCGGACCAGTACCGGTTGCTCGGGCGCTGGGCCGAGGCCGAGGCGATCTTCGAGGCGGCGGCGCAGGAGCTGCGCTCGAGCGCGCGCCAGGACGAGCTGGCGCGGATCTACCTGCGCTTCGCCGACCAGCTCTCGACCGAGCCCGAGCCGCCGCGGCCGGACGCCGGCGACGGCCTGGACCACGAGCGCGCGCAGGTGCTCTACGCCCGGGCGCTCGAGCTCGACGTCTCGCGCGCGACGCGCGACTACGCGATGTTCCGCCAGGCGTACTGCGCGCAGGCGCTCGAGCGCTGGGGCGACGCCGCGCGGCTCTTCCAGGACTACCTGCGCGCCTTCGACCCCGAGCTCGGCGCGCGCGATGCGCGGCTCGAGCAGCGCCCGGGCGCGGGGGGCGCGGGCGAGCGCGCGTTCGAGGCGCGCCTCGCGCTCGGCGACGCGCAGCTCGCGGCGGGCCAGCGGCTCCTGGCGCGGCGCACTTTCGAGGACCTCGCGGCGGCGTTCGAGGCTGCGAGCGAAGACGGTGATCCCCCCGGCGCCGGTCCATGGACCGGCTACTTGCGCGACCTCGACGGCGCGCGCCGCGCCGCAGCCGAGTCCGCGAACCGCGACGCGCGCTACCGCGTCGCGAGGACCTACGTCTTCGGCCACCCGGTCGAGGGCGAGATGGCCGTCGCGGCGCTGCGGCGCTTCTCGGCCGCGTTCCCCGGCCACGCGCTGAGCTCGCAGGCGAGCTTCGAGGTCGGCGAGGTCTACCGCGAGCTCGGCCGCGCCGAGGACGCGGTCGAGGCCTACGCGGCGTTCCTCGCCTCGGCGCCGCCGACGCTCGGCGAAGAGGAGGCGCGCGAGGAGGACGCGAAGCGCCGCCGCAGCGCCCTGTTCCTCACCGGGCAGCTCGCGATGGGGCAGCGCGAGTACGGCCGCGCGATCGAGCTCTTCGAGGAGTACGCGCGGCGCTACCCGACCGGGCCCGAGTGGGCTTGGGCCCAGCAGGGGATCGTCGACTGCGAGTACCAGGTCGGCATGAGCCACCGCGCGGACGACGCCTTCGGCCTGGCGCGCACCGCGTGGGAGGCCTTCCTCCAGCGCCACCCGCTCGACCCGCGGGCGCAGCGCATCCAGCTCGACCTCGGCGAGCTGTCGGTCGAGGAGGCGGAGCTCGCCGAGGAACGCGGCGCGCCGCGCGAGGAGCTGCGCGCGCTCTACGCCGACGCCGTCCGGGAGTGGGCGAAGCTCGTCGCCAAGTACCCGGGCGGCGAGGAAGCCTCGCAGGCCCTCTTCCGCACCGGCGAGGTGCACGAGGAGTCCCTCGGCGACCTCGGGGCGGCCATCGACGCGTACCGCCGCTGCACCTTCGGCTCGAAGGCGGGCGAGGCGCGCCTGCGCCTGGCGCGGATGACCGAGCCCGCGCTCGCGCTCACGACCGAGCGCACGTGGCGCTCGGACGAGCCGGCGCGCGTACGGGTGCAGGTGCGCAACGTCGAGAGCCTCGCGGTCGATGTCTACCCGCTCGACCTCGAGGCGTACTTCAAGAAGCACCTCACGTACGAGAACGTCGAGGACCTCGACCTGGACCTGATCGCGCCCGCGCGGAGCTTCGAGGTCGACGTCGAGGGCTACGCGGACTTCCTGCCGCTGGAGCAGGACGTCGAGCTGCCGGTCGAGGGGCCCGGCGTCTGGGCGGTCGCGGTCAGCTCGGAGACGATGCGCGCGACGACGCTCGTCTTGCGCGGCGACCTCGACGTCATCGTCAAGAGCTCGCGCCGCGAGGCGTTCGTCTTCGCCCAGGACATGCGCCGGGGCGCGCCCGCGGCGAACGTCGGGGTCCTCGCCGTGGTGCTCTGCCCCGACGACCCGCTGTTCCTCACCGGAACCACCGACGCCGACGGCGTCGTGCGCCTCGCGAGCGAGCGCCTGCAAGAGGGCAGCGGCGTGCGCGTGCTCGCCCAGCGCGACGGCCACTTCGCCTCGCACGGGCTCTCGCTGGAGGGCCTGGGGCTCGCGGCGGCGCTGGAGCCGCGCGGCCACGTCTCCACCGACCGCCCGGCGTACCGCCCGGGCGACCGCGTGCGCTGGCGCGCGATCGTGCGCGAGGTGGCTGGCGGCCAGTACACGTTCGCCGAGGGCGCCGACTACACGGTCGAGATCGAGGACGCCAAGGGCCGCGTGTTCCACCGCGAGCGGCTCGGGCTGTCGCGCTACGGCACGCTCGCCGGCGAGCTCGAGCTCCCCGGGCTCGCCGCCGTGGGCGACTACACGATCCGCTGCCAGGCGCCGAACGGGCCGGTGCACGCCGGCGGTTTCCGCGTCGAGGAGTACCGCCTGAAGAAGGTCGAGCTCGAGCTCGACCCGGAGCGCGACGTCGTCTACCGCGGCGAGGAGGTCGCGGTCGAGGTGCGCGCGGCCTACTACTACGGCGAGCCGCTCTCCGACTCGCCCCTGCGGTACGTCCTGCCCGACGGCACGCAGGGCGAGACGCGCACCGGCGCCGATGGGCGCGCGCGCTTCACGTTCGGGACGCGCGACTTCGTCGACGAGGGCGCCCTCGGCTTCAGCGCCACGCTGACCGAGGAGCAGGTCAGCGAGTCGGGGTCGGTCTACATGGCGACGCGCGGCTTCGCCGCGAGCCTCGAGCTCGCGCGCAGCGTCGTGCTCGCCGGGGAACCCTTCGAGGTCCGCGCGCGGGCGACGGCGCCGACCGGCGAGGCGCTCGCGACCGCGCTCACGCTCGACGTGCTGCGCCGCGAGAGCGACCGCCGCGGGCGCTGGGCCGAGGTGCGCGTGGAGCGCATCGAGCTCGAGACCGACGCCGAGAGCGGCAGCGCGAGCCGCTCGCTCGCGATCGACGCGGGCGGCTCGTACGTGCTGCGCGTCGCGGGCATCGATCGCTTCGACAACCCGATCACGGCCGAGGCGGGCCTTTTCGTGTCGGGCGAGGAGGACGAGGTCCAGCTGCGGCTCCTGATCGACCGCCAGAGCTTCGAGGTCGGCGAGAGTGCGAGCCTCGGGCTCGTGAGCCGCGCCGGCGCGGGCCTCGCCCTCGTCACGTTCGAGGCCGAGACCGTGCTCGGCTACCGCCTCGTGCAGCTCGCCGAGGGCTCGAGCTCGCTCGACTTCACCCTCGGCCACGAGCACTTCCCGAACGTCGTCGTCGCGGTGGCGCGCATGGACGGGAACCGCTTCCACTCGGCGAGCGTGGAGCTGGCGGTGAGCCGGCGCCTCGTGGTCGACCTGCGCCCCGCGCGCGAGGTGTACGCGCCCGGCGAGAAGGCGAGCGTCGAGCTGACCGTCACCGACCAGCTCGGGGCGCCGGTCGAGGCGGAGCTCTCGCTCGCCGTCGTCGACGCGGCGCTCTTGGAGCTGCACCCCGACCGCACGCCCGACCTGCGCGAGTTCTTCGAGCGCGGCACGCGACGCGACGCGGCGCTCGCCACCCAGGCGAGCTGCACGTTCCGCTACGACGGCGTCACGCGCCCGATCGCCCAGGAGATCCTGGACGAGCGCGAGCGCGCCGAGCTCGAGGGAGCCTGGGCCGCGGAGCGCGCTACGCTCTTCGATCGCCTGAGCGCTCTGGGCTACGTCGGCGACGGGCCCGCGGGGCCGTCGACTCCCGGGCCGGGCGACACGGTCGCCGGCGCGCGCGTGCGCCTGGCGCAAGAGCTGCGCGCCGATGCCGGCGCGGACGACTTCGCCCTCGGCGCCGCCGGAGGGGACGCCAGCCGCTTCGGCGGCAAGCGCGGCGGAAGCGCCGCCCGAGGCGCCGAGGACGCCGCGGCCCAGCTCGAGCTCGACACCGCGTTCTGGTCGCCGAGCGTCGTCACCGACCCGGACGGGCGCGCGCAGGTGAGCTTCACCGTCCCCAAGCGCAGCACGCGCTGGCGCGTGACGAGCCGCGGCGCCTCGCCGAGCACCTTGCTCGGCGAGGCGCAGGCGGAGTTCGTCTCGAAGGCGGACTTCTTCGTCGAGCTGCGCACGCCGGCGCAGCTCACCGAGGGCGACCGGCCGCGCTTCCTCGCGAGCGTCCACAACCTGACCGGCGCCGGCGGCACGGCCCACCTGCGCCTGCGCGTCCTCGCCGGCGACGAGCGCTGGAGCCTGCCCGCCGACGTCGAGCTCGGGGAACAGCCGGTCGTCGAGCTGCTCTTCGACGCGACCGAGGCGCTGCCGGCGGCGGGCGAGCTGCGCCTCGAGCTCGAGGCCGAGGCGTCGCTCGCCGGCCGCGAGCTCGAGGGCCTCTTCGTCGACCACGTCGCGATCCGGCCCTTCGGGGTCGAGGTCGAGGCCGCCGCCAGCGGGACCTTGACCTCGAGCGAGACGCTCTGGCTCGAGCTGCCGGGCGGTGCCGAGTACAGCGGCGTCACGCTCGATCTTCTCGTCGGGCCGAGCGTCGACCGCATGCTGGTCGACGCCGCCGCGGGCGAGGGCGGCGCCTTCCCGGGCCGCGAGCGGATCGTCGCGCCGCCGACGCTCGCCGCGGAGGCGAACGACCTGCTCGGCGTGTGCGCCGTGCTCGAGCACCTGCAGCGCACGCGCTCGGAGGTCGAGTACGCCGACCTCGTGCGGCGCGGCGCGGGGCTCGCGGCGCGCCTCTCCGCCGCCCAGCGCAGCGACGGCGGCTGGGCCTGGTCGGGGCAGATCGCCGCCTCCGATCCGCACACGTCCGCGCGCGCCGTGCTCGCGCTCGTGGCGGCGCAGGAGCGCGGCCTCGCGGTCCCGCCGGCGAGCCGCGTGCAGGGGCTCGGCTTCCTCGAGGCCGCGTTCCGCGCGACGTCCGAGAACGCGGACGAGGCGAAGGCGATGCTGCTGCACGCCCTCGCCGCCGGCGGCCGGGGCGACTTCGGCGCCGCCAACCGGCTGCACCGCCTGCGCAGCGGGCTCTCCCCCGCGGCGCTCGCGTACACGACGCTCGCGCTCGTCGAGATGGAGCGCGCCCCGATGGCGGCCGAGACGGCCGCCGAGCTCGCGCGCCGCGCCGAGCTGTTCGATGGCGTGGAGGGCCTGGAGCGCGCGTGCCGCTGGCCGGTGGACGCGAACCTCGCGGTGCACCGCTCGGACGCCGAGATGGCGGCCCTCGCGCTCCTGGCGCTGGAACGCGCGACGCCGGAGGCGCCCGAGGTCGCGCGCGGGGCGCGCTATCTCCTCGCGCGCCGTCCGTGGCCGGCGCAGGCGCGCGGCCTCGTCGTCGCCGCCCTGGCGAGCCACCGCGACCTCGCGCTACCGGCGGGCGAGCGCGTGCGCGTGACGGTCGCGGTCGGCGACGAGGAGCGCGTGCTCGACCTCTCCCAGAGCGCGCCGGGCAGCGCCTTCTCCTTCCCGGTCGCGAACGATGCGCGCCAGGTGCGCGTCGAGCTCACGCTCGCGGGCCGCGGCGAACCGCATTACACGGCGGTCCTGCGCGGCTTCACGCGCGACGTGAGGCGCAAGGACGCGGAGCGCTTCCGCGTCACGCGCCAGACCTACCGCGCGGCCCCACCGGTCTGGCGCGGCAAGGAGATCCCCACCGGGTTCGGAGTGCTGCGCGACTCGAGCGAGCGCTGGATCAACGAGGTCGCGAACCTGCCCCGCGGGAAGATGGCGCGCGCCTCGGTGCAGTACTACGTCGAGCGGCCCGCGCGCGTGCGCCCGGAGGAGCTCGACTACCTGATCCTCGAGGTGCCGCTGCCCGCCGGGACGAGCTTGCTCGAGGGCAGCGTGCGCGGCACGTTCCAGTCGTTCGAGGAGCGCGGCGGCCGGCTCGTGGTCCACGTCGGCCAGCACGCCTTCGGCGGGAGCCTGGAGTACACGCTCGTCGGCGCGCTGCCGGGGGCGTACCGGGTGCTGCCCGCGTCGCTGCGCAGCGCGTACGAGCCCGGCGCGAGCGCCCGCGGCGACGCCCTGCCGTTCCGCGTCCTCGGGCGCGGCGAGACCAGCCCCGACGAGTACCGCCGCACCCCGGACGAGCTGTACCACCTGGGCCTCGCGCGCTACGCGGCGTCCGAGCTGGACGCGGCGCGCGAGCTGCTCTCGGGGCTCTACGAGGAGTACGGGGACAACCTCGAGGAGCAGCCGCTGAAGGAGGTCGCGAGCCGCCTCCTGTTCCTCGCCATCGAGCGCGGCGACGCGCCCGCGATCGTGCGCTTCTTCGAGATCCTCAAGGAGAAGGACCCCGAGCTCTTGATCCCGTTCCACGAGGTGCTCGCGGTCGGCCGCGCCTACCGCGAGCTCGAGGAGTTCGAGCGCGCGCTCCTGATCTTCCGCGCGACGATCGAGGAGACGTTCGGCAAGGACCTGAAGGTGGCGGGAACGCTGGAGGAGCAGCAGGAGACGTCGGGCGCGCTCGACACGCTCGAGCGGCTGTGGCTCGAGTTCCCCGACCTGCCGCCGGTGGTCGAGGCGTACCTCGCCCTCTCCGACAAGCTGCTGGCCCTCGCGCCGCGCGCGCACGAGGACGAGAGCCTGCGCCGCGCAGGCCGGGCGCGCGGCGACCTGAGCCTGGCGGGCATCGGTCTGCTGCAGCGCTTCCTCTCGCTCTACCCCGAGGACCCGCTGGCCCCCGAGGCCGGGCTCAACCTCGTGAGCGCGCACCTCGACCTCGAGGACTACGCGACGGCGTCGCGCCTCTCGGGCTCGATGGCGGCGCTCTACACGGAGCCGGGCTTCGCCGACGCCTTCAAGTACACGCGCGCCGTCGCCGAGTGGCACCAGGGCAGCGAGCCCGAGGCGCTGAGGCTCCTCCAGCAGATCGCGGACGCGGTCTACACCGACGAGCTCGGCCGCGAGAGCCGCTCGGAGAACCGCGACCTCGCGCTCTACATCCTGGGCCAGATCTACCACGCGCGCCAGGACGCGGCGCGGGCCAGCGAATACTACGAGCGCGTGGCCGAGGTCTTCGCCGACGCGCGCGAGGCGCTGGCGGGCTTCCGCGAGAAGCGCATCGCCCTCGACGAGGTCACGACCGCCCGCCCCGGCGCGCCCGTCGAGCTCGAGCTGCGCACACGCAACCTCGAGGAGGCGGAGCTGCTCGTCTACGCCGTCGACCTCCTGACCCTCTACCTGCGCGAGCGCAACCTCTCGAACATCACCGAGGTCAACCTGGCGGGCATCTCCCCGACCCTGCGCAAGACGGTCGAGCTGGACGGCGGCTCGAGCCTGCGCGAGGCGGAGCACAGCGTGGCGCTCGAGCTCGAGGAGCCGGGCGCCTACCTCGTCATCTGCCGCGGCGAGGCGCTGCACACCTCGGGCCTCGTGCTCGTCTCCGACCTCGAGATCGACGTGCGCGAGGACCCCGGCGCCGGGCGCCTGCGCGTGCAAGCCTCGCGCGCTGGCGGCGGCGCGTACCTGCGCGGCGTCGACGTGCGCGTCGTCGGCTCGCAGTCCTCGGACATCGTCAAGGGCAAAACCGACCCGCGCGGGCTCTTCGTCGCCTCCGGGGTCCTCGGCCGCGCGACGGTCATCGCCCGGCTCGAGGGCGAGCAGTATGCGTTCTTCCGCGGCAGCGCCCAGCTGGGCGAGGTGCCGCAGCAGCAGGAGGGCATCGAGCTCTACGAGGCGCAGCAGCTGGACGGCCAGCAGTACCTGCAGAACGTCCTCGAGCTGAACGACAAGGCGCGCGCCGGGCGCCAGCAGCGCCTGGAAGAGGAGATCCAGCGCGAGCGCAAGGGCGTGCAGGTCAAGCAGGTGAAGTAGGGCGGGGGCTCAGCGCGGCGGAGCCGATCCCGTCCAGGTCCTCCATTCGCGTCGGCGGGATCCGGGCACTCCTCGCCCTTCTCGACGCACATGACGCCCGTCCCGGCTGACCGGGTCGTCGCCGTCGGTCGGCTCGTCCCGGTCCACCGCCCCCCCACCGCCGGGACGATTCGGATCGCGGCCCCTGGCCGGCAACGGGCGCCTGTGGGTAGACTCAGCGGCGTCCAGCCGAGTTCCCGGAGCGCGACGGCGGCCCGAGGAAACCGCGCCGGGGGGCCGGAAGGGACGTTGCGGATTTCGAGGGTTGGGGCGTAAATGGAGGGTGAGGTCCACTCAACATGATTATGCTTCGGCGCTCCGGCCCGGCCGGAGAGGGGACGAGCCGATTCCACCTAGGGGATCTGGTCCAGCACAAGCGCTACGGCTACCGCGGCGTGATCGTCTCGCTCGATCCCGTGTGTCGGGCGGACGAGGAGTGGTATGGCTCCAAGCAGACGCAGCCGTCGCGCGACCAGCCCTGGTACCACGTGCTCGTCGATGAGTCCTTGCACGTCACCTATGCCGCCGAGGAGAACCTGATGCGCGACGTCGTCGAAGCCCCGGTGCACCACCCGCTCGTGGAGGTGTACTTCAAGGGATTCGCGGACGGGCGCTACCTGCGCAACGGGAGAGTCTGGGAAGGCTGGAAGTAGGCGAGCTACTCCACCACCCGGATCATCCCGCGGTACCGCCGCCATCCGTCCACGATGGCTTCCTGCGCGCGCGCGTCGGGCCCGTCCTCGCGCACGGTGCTCCCGCCGCGACTCCCGGTCCCCGCCGCGAGGTCGCCGGGCAGCACGTGGTACGTGCCGAGCGCGCCGCCCCGTGCGCGCGGCGTCAGGAGACCGCTGACGTTCGCGAGCGCCACGAGCAGCGCGGCCCGGCGCTCGACGGCGACCTCGCGCTCGAGCACCGCATCCAGCAGCACCGCGAGCCCCTTCCACCCCTCGCGGTAGAGGGCCTCGAAAGCGTTCTCGGGACCGCGGTCGAACTCCATCCCATCGCGGAACGGCTCGAAGCCGAGCACGGGCTCCTCGCGTGAAGCGCCGTCGACGAGCGCGCCGATGCGCGCGCGGTCCTGCGCCGTGAGCCGCACCTCGCGCACGAGCCAGGTGAGCTCGAGCGCGACGGAGCTCGACAGCACGAGGCCGCTCACGTCGTCCGCGCCGGCGATCGCCACGTGGTCGTGGTACTGGATCCGGACGACGTGCCGCCCCGGCCCCCTCGGGACGGCGTACTCGCGCAGGGCGAGCGGGAGCGGCTCGGGCTCGCCCTGCTCGCGGAGGCCGCGGCGGTCCCAGAAGGCGCCTGGCCGCAGTCGCCCGCGCGTCGACAGCCCGCCGCCCAGCCCGAGCGGCCAGTCCTTGCGCACGCCGAGCTCGGAGCCCGCGTCGGCCAGGGCCACGCGGAAGCGCGCGAGCCGGCCCGAACGGTAGTTCCCGCCGAGGGTCAGCCCGAAGCTCTCGCCGCCCTCGTCGACGTTCGCGAGCCAGACCTCGTACGTGGGGAGCTCGGGGAAGGAGAGCTCGAGCGGCTCGCGATTGCGCACCTCCACGGCGAGGGGATCCCGCCGGCCCTCGATCCGGCGCAGCGCGGTCGAGAGCTCGAGGTCGGGAGCGACGCCCAGGAAGACCTCCGTCCCGGTCGCGGAGCGCCGCGCGGCGAGCTCGGCGCGCAGGAACGAAGCCCACTCCTCGCCCCCGCGGCGCACCATCTCCAGGAGGCACGCGTCGTGCACGCTGGTCGCGCCGAACATGTCCCAGGCCCGCGCCAGCTCCACGCCCGCGAGCTTGGAGCGCAGCTCGGCGTCCGAGAGGTCGGCGAGGGGCGCAGCCTCCTGCGCGAACGCGGGCGCGATCGAGAGCAGGCAGGCGCTCGGCGACGCGATCGGCATGGCGCGTGGGGAACGGACTCGCAGCCGCGCCCCTTGGCGCTCGCCCCGACAATCTCATTGGCACGCCGCCGCCGCGAGCTCGCCGAGCCGGTCGAGCGTGCGGCCCATCGCGATCGAGCGCTCGCGCAGATCGTTCTCGAGCCCGCCCGCCTCGGCGACCCAGGGCTCGCCGAACGCGATCGCGACCTTGGCGAACGGGCGCGGCACATGGAGGCGGTCCCAGGTGTCGAGGCGCCACGAGCGGCTGATCGAGCAGGCGACGGGCAGGATCGGCACCCCCGAAAGCTGGGACAGCATGATCGCCCCGGGCTTGCACTCGCGGGCCGGCCCCTGCGGGCCGTCGGGGATGATCACGGGGCACCCGCCGGTCTGGTTCATGACGCGGTACATGCTGCGCAGCGACTTGATGCCGCTGCGCGTCGCGGAGCCGCGGATGACGTGGCCGCCGTGCCGCTCGAGCGCCATCGAGACCGGGTCGCCGTCGACGGACGGGCTGACGAGGTAGATGAAGCGCGCGCGCTTCTTCGCGACGCACTGCAGGTAGTAGCCCAGCACGAGGGACTGGTCGTGCCACCAGCCGAGGATCACCGGCCGCGCCTCCTGGTCGAGCAGTCCGGCGTGCTCCTCTCCCACGAGCTGCACGCGGTAGGTCGCCCACAGCGCGCGGACGAAGCCGAGCGCGGCGGGCACCCCCGCGCGGTAGAAGAGCCGGCGGCCGAGGGAGCGCCTGCGGCGCGACACCTCGCGCGTCGGCGACGGGCCGGCGAAGAGCGGACCGGGCAGGTGCGCCCGGGGCTCGTCGGCGCGGGCCGGAGCCTCGTCGACCAGGGCTCGCTCGGGGGGAGTCATGAGCTGTCCGAACGCCGCACGGCGTGCCAGCCTAGCCCGCGGTCTCGAGGAAACCCAGGATGTCCCCGACGGTGTTCATCCTCGCCGCGTCGTCGTCGCTGATCTCGACCTCGAGATCGTCCTCCAGCCTGACGAGCAGCTGCAGGGCCTTGGGCGAGTCGATCCCGAGGTCCGCGACGAGCTCCATCTCCGGTCGCAGAGTGTCGGATTCGATTCCGCTGATGTCCGCGATGACGCGCAACGCAGCTTGGCTGAGGTTCTTCATGGAGACGTCGGGTCAGGTACGCGGAGGCGCGGCGGGCTCGGCGCGGCGCGCGGCGCGCCGAGCCGGTCTATCTCACCCGCGAGGTACATGCGACGCAATTCGAGGCGCCGGACCTTGCCGCTGGTGGTCTTGGGGATCGCCCCGCGGCGCACGAGGACGACGTCGGCGAGCGAGAGGCCGAAGGCCCGGCCGACGCGCACGCGGACCTCGCGCTCGATCGCCGCCAGGCGGTCCGGGTCGGGATCGGCGACCTCGGCCACGACGACGGCCTGCTCGCCGTCCGCTCCGGCCGCGACCGAGAACGCCCCGCTGCGCGCCGCCCCACCCCCCCCGGTCGCGCCCTCCACGCACCACTCGAGCTCGTGCGGCATCAGGTTCTGGCCGCGGATGATCAGCACGTCCTTGACGCGGCCCGTGAGGTACAGCTCGCCATCGTGCAAGAAGCCGAGGTCGCCGGTCCACAGCCAGCCGTCGCGCAGACCCTCGGCGGTCGCCGCGGGGTCGCCGTAGTAGCCAGCGAAGATGCTCGGCCCGCGGGCGCAGACGTGGCCGATGGCGCCGTCGGGCAGCGCTTCGCCGTTCGGGCCCAGCGCCGCCACCTCGGTGTCGTCGATGGGCGAGCCGACGCAGACGACGTCCTCGCCGCCGAGCGCCGCGTCGCTCCCCGCCGGGCGCGGCAGCGTGCGCACGCCGCGCCCCGCGACGTCGAAGGTGACCGCCAGCGTCCCCTCGGCCAGGCCGTAGCAAGGAACGAGCTGCTCGGGGCGCAGGCCGGCCGCGGCGAAGCGCTCCGCGAACGCGTGCACCGTCGGGACGCGGATCATCTCCGCCCCCATCAGCGCGGCGCGCCAGCCGGCGAGATCGGCATCGCCCAGGGCCTCGACCCCGACGCGGTCCACGCAGGTCTGGTAGGCGAAGTTCGGCGCGGCGGCGATCGTGGTGCCGCGCCGGCCGAGCTCGCGCAGCCAGATCTCGGGCCGCGCGAGGAACGCCTTGGGCGGCAGGAGCCAGAGATCGAGGCCGCACAGCCAGGCGAAGAGCAGCCCGCCGACGAGCCCCATGTCGTGGTGCAGCGGCAGCCACGAGACCATCGCGTCGGCCCACTCGGAAGCGGGCGCGCCGTGCGGCGCCCCGATCGCGCGGTCGCTGGCGAGCGGGTTGTGCACCGCGGCCTCGTGCGGGATCACGACGGCGCGCGGGAAGCCGGTCGAGCCGCTCGTCAGCTGCAGGAAGGCGACGTCCCGCGGCCCGGGGGCGGCGTCGTCGTGGCGCGCCGGCTCGAGCGCGCGCAGCTCGGCGGGAGTCGCCGAGATGCGCACGATCGAGTCGAAGCCCAGCTCCGCCGCCTGCGCCCGGAACGTCGCGGGGCACACGAAGAGCTCGCACCCGAGACGCTCCAGCACGCCGGCGACCTTCCGCGCCTGGTCGGCGCCCGCTCCCATGCCCATGCCGGGGGCGGTCGCGACCGGGCACGCGCCGGCGAAGAGGGCGCCCAGCCACACCTCGAGCAGGTCCCAGGAGGTCGGGAGCGAGATCACGACCGGGCTGCCGCGGCGCGCGCCGCGGGCGGCGAACCGCGCCGCCATGTGGCGCGCCGCCTCGACGACCTCCGTGTACGTGCGCCGCAGCGCCTCGCGACCGCGCCCGTCGAACACGCCGATGCCTGCCCGCGGGTGATCGCGCGCGGCCTTCACGAATGCCTCAGTCAGGCTTGCGGGCCAGAGGGAGCGGTCGCCGAACGACGCCATCGCTAGCCCGGGCTATTCATGAGGCTTCGCGCCTGACGCCGCAGATGCCGCCAGATTGCGGCTTTGCGACCGAGGCGCCCGGAGGCGACCTGGGTTGGTCGTCGAGGACGGGGAGGGAGCAAAGTCGCGAGCTGGCGAGCAGATGCGGCGTCTGGCGTGAAGGCTCATGAATAATCCGGGCTAGGCGACGCCCTCGGGCTCGGCTTCGCGCGCGCGGCGGGCTCCGCTGTCGAGCGACTTGGCGAGGCGCCGGTGGGTGTCCTCCGTCAGGCGCTCGAAGAGCTCGCCGGGGTCCATGCCCACTCCGCGCAGCTCGGAGTCGAGGCCCTCGAGCATGGGCGGAACACTGTGCAGGACGTCGTCGAGCCGCGCCTTCAAGTGCTCGACCCAGGCCTCGGCGTCGACGGCATGCGGGACCTCGCCCTTGAACCGGTTCCAGGAGCGATCCTCGAGGAAGACGTGGTTGAAGCCGAGGTGGCGCGCCTCGTCCTCCAGGATGCGTCCGGTGAGCTCCGTCAGGAGCGGGTCGCAGTCGAGCTGGCGGAACGCCTCGAGGCTGAACTTGGCCAGGACCTCCGAGACGAGCGAGCCGACGAGCCACTCGCTGGGCTCGCGCGCCATCACCTTGCTCTGGAAGAGGTACCCCGCGGGGAAGCGCCGGATGGGCATGGGAGTCTCGCCCAGCCGGCCGTAGTAGCGCGTGAAGAGCTCGGTGTGGCGGGCCTCGTCGAGCAGCATCGAGACGAGGTAGAACTGGCTCTCGACCTCCGCCTCTTGACCGAGGATCTGGACGAGCGTGGTGATCGAGTAGAGCGCCGCTTGCTCGCCCATCAGGATCGGGGTCAAGACGCGCGCCAGGTCGCGCCGCAGGGCCGCGCTGCGCACCTTTCCTGCGGCGTCCCAGTCGAGGTCCCGGGGCGACCACTGGGACTCGAGCGCCTTGTGCCACATCGACATGTGGCGCTTCTTCGCGAGGTTGGGGAGAACCTTGTAGACGTGCATGGGTCGCGGGACGGCGGCCGTGCCGGCCGGCCAGCATACGCCGCGCCGCGACGAGCCAGCGCGGCCGCGCCCTGCGATCCGGGCGCGGGCATGGCGTACGCACCAGGATTCGACAATAATGCGGTTTCCGGACCCCGCTTTCCCGTGCAGACGCCTTTTTCGGAAGCCAACGCGCCCGCGCGCATCCTCGTGATCCGCCTCGGGGCGGTGGGAGACCTGGTCCGGACGCTCCCCGCGGTGCGCGAGCTGCGCCGCACGTGGCCCGAGTCCGAGATCGCCTGGGTGCTCGAGGCCCACGTCGCGCAGCTGCTCGAGGGCCATCCCGACATCGACCGTCTGATCGTCTACGACCGCGACAAGTTCATCGACGAGGCCCGCCGGCTGCGCCCCAAGGCCGCTCGACGCCTCTGGCAGCTGCGCCGCGAGCTGCGCGACTTCGGCCCGCAGCTGACCCTCGACTTCCAGGGTTGCTTCAAGAGCGGGCTCGCCTCCGCGCTGTCCAACGCCGGCGTGCGCATCGGCTTCGACCGGCCGCACGTCCGGGAGTGGAGCCACCTCTTCGCGAACGTCCGCGCCCCGTTGCTCGCGGCGCAGCGCCACCGCGTGATGCGCGCGGTGGCCCTCGCGCACTGGGCCGGCGCCGCGCCGAACGGCGCCCCGCAGGCGGACCTCGCCCTGACGCCGTCCGAGAGGCGGCGGGGTGCGGAGCTCGTGCGAGACATCGTCGGCGAGCGGACTGCGGTCGCGCTCGCGCCCTTCTCGAGCGAGCGCCAGGCCTGGAAGCGCTACCCCTGCGCGTCGTGGTGCGAGGTCGCGCGCGGCCTATCGCGCGAGGGCTACGGAGTCCTGATCCTCGCCGGCCCGGGGGAGGAGCAGGACGCCCGCGAGCTGGCGTGCGAGGCGGGCCCGAACGTGTTCTCGTGCGAGGGCGTTCGGCTGCGCGAGCTGGCCGCCGTCGTCGCCGAGAGCTCGCTCCTGATCGGCGGGGACACGGGTCCCATGCACATCGCCTGGGGCGTCGGCACGCCCGTCGTCGCGCTCTTCGGCCCCACCGACCCGGGGCTCAACGCACCCTTCGGGCAAGGTCACGTGAGCCTGTTCCCCGAGCGCCGCACGAAGCGCGCCGACCGCGACAAGTTTCCCGGGATCACCCCCGAGCGCGTCCTCGAGGCCGCGCTCGGCCTCCTGCGCGGCGACCCGGCCCTCACGGCGCGACGCTGACGATCCCTCCGTACTGGACTTCGTGGAAGCGCGCGTAGAGGCCGCGCCGCGCGAGCAGCTCCTGGTGCGTGCCCAGCTCGACCAGCCGGCCCTCGTCGAGCACGGCGATGCGGTGTGCCGCGCGGATGGTGGACAGCCTGTGGGCGATCACGACCACCGTGCGACCCTTCATCAGACGCTCGAGGGCCTCGTGCACGGCCTGCTCGGACTCGCTGTCGAGGGCGCTGGTGGCCTCGTCGAGGAGCAGGAGCGGCGCCTCCTTGAGCAGCGCGCGCGCGATCGTGATGCGCTGGCGCTGCCCGCCCGAGAGGCGCGCGCCCGCGTCCCCGACGAGCGTGTCGTAGCCCTGCGGCAGCGTGAGGATGAAGTCGTGGATGTTGGCCGCTTGCGCCGCCGCCCGGATCGCCTCGATGCCGGCGCCCGGCTTGCCGTAGGCGATGTTCTCGCGGATCGAGGAGTGGAAGAGGAACGGGGTCTGCCCGACCATGGCGTAGTGGCTCGTCCACGAGTCGAGCGACAGCTCGCGCAGATCGATGCCGTCGACGAGGATGCGGCCCGCGTCGGGGTCGATGAAGCGCGCGAGGAGGTCGACGAACGTGCTCTTCCCGGCGCCCGAGGCGCCCACGAGCGCCAGCGTCTCGCCGGGCCGCAGCGCGAGGCTCAGGTCCTGGATCGCCGCCCGCTCGCCGCCGGTGTACGTGAAGGTGACGTTGTCGAAGTGGATGCCGGACCCCAGGCCGGGGGCGAGCTTGGGCGTCGGGCTCTCGGTGATGTCCTCGGGCTCGTCGAAGAGGGCGCGCAGGCGGTCGGCGGCGCCGCTCGACTCCTGGACCTTGGTCCAGCCGTTGAACACGTGCCGCAGGTGGTTGTACGAGAGCGCGAGCCCGCCGAAGAACTGCATCATCCGCGCCGCGTCGGTGAAGAGCTCGAAGCGGATCGAGAGCCAGCACACGGCGACGACCAGGACGGCGAACCCGACGTGGCTCAGGCAGATCGTCGTACCGCGCGTCAGGGCGACGGCGCGCTCCATGCGCATCGACGCCCGCATGTAGTCGCGGTTGACCTCGGAGTAGCGCTCGAGCTCGCGCTCCTCCGCGCGGAACGCCTTCACCGTGCGGATGCCGGTCAGCATCTCGGTCAGCACCTGCACCGAGTTGCCGAGCGTCGCGAGGCTCTTCTTGCTCCGCCGTCGCACGCGCCGCCCCAGGAAGAGGAAGGGCAGTCCGGTGGGAATGAACAGCAGGAGGAGCGCGCCCGTCAGCTCGGGCGCGGCCGTCGCCGCGACCAGGATCGAGACGACGACCATCAGCGGCTCAAGGACGAGGTCCTTGAACGACTGCCCGACGACCGAGAGCGTCTGGCCGACGTCCTCCGCCATGCGGCTGAGGACGTCGCCGAAGCGCCGCGACCCGTGGTAGCGCATCGAGAGGCGCATGAGGTGTCGCGCTAGGTCCTCGCGCAGCTCCACGACCATGTTCAGAGCGATCCAGCGCGAGAGGACGTGGAACGAGTACTGGGAGACGGCGGCGATGAAGGCGATGAGGGACAGCAGGGCGCCCACGGTCCACAGGTAGGCGATGCGCTGCGCGTCCTGGTCGGCGCCGGCGCCGATCAGCTGCCCCATGCCGTGCTCGTGCACGAAGCGAAAGGCCTGCTCGAAGCGCAGCTCGGCGGCGCTCGGCGGCGACGCCTCCACCGCCTTCTCGGGAAACAGCACCTGGTTCCAGAGGGGCCCGAGGAGCAAGAGCGGGGTGCGCAGCGCGAACGCGGCCACCCAGCCGATGGCGAGCACGACGACCAGCGCCCGCACGTGGCGTGCGAGGTACGGCCGCAAGAGCTGGAAGATCCCGCGCGCTCCCCTGCGTCCACCGCTGCTCAATCCCGCTCCTCGCGGTAGAGGTCCTCGAGGCCGGGCGGTCGGATGCGGAAGCGCTTGTAGCTCCACAGGTACTGCTCGGGCAGCTCGCGGACCAGGTTCTCGATGTCGCCGTTGAGCGCCATCGCGGACTGCTCGAGGTCCCCGTAGAGCCCGGGCGAGGCAGCTCGGTAGCACAGCCGGAAGCCGCGCCCGGCGGGCAGCCGCTCCGCGAAGGCGAACACGACCCGCGCATCGCAGCGCGAAGCGAGCCGCGAGACGAGCACCGTCGTGTTGGCGAGCTCGCCGAAGAACGGCACGAAGATCCCCGCGCCGTCGCCGGCGTCCTGATCGGGGAGGATCATCACGATCCCGCCGCGCCGCAGGGTGCGCAGGAGCGTGCGCACCGCCTCGCCGCTGGGGCGCACCAGGCGCGCCCCGCCGCGCTCGCGCCCGCGCTTGCTGAACTCCTCGAGCGCGGCGTCCCGCGGCGGGCGGTAGAGCGCCGCGGCGTCGCGGCCGAGGCCGGTGACGAACCCGGCGAGGTCCCAGGCGCCGAGATGCGGCGCGGCGAGGATCACGCCGCCGCGGGCGAAGGCGTCGTCGAGCACCTCCTGGCCGTCGACCTCGACGACGAGCGCTCGGATCCGCTCCACGTCCCAGGTCCACATGGCCCCGAGCTCGGCGACCGTGCGGCAGAGGTGCAGGAAGGCGCAGCGTGCGATGCGCCTCCGCTCCGCGCGCGGCATCTGCGGGAAGGCGATCGCCAGGTTGACGTGCGACAGGCGCCGCGCGCGCCTCGAGAGCGGCGGGATCAGCCAGACCAGGGACCCCACCGCGACGCCCAGCGCCTGGGCCCAGCGCAAGGGGAGGAGCGCCAGCATGCGCAGCAGCGGAACGACGACGAGCCCGCCCAGCCTGCGCGGCGTCGGCCTGCGCTCGAGCCGGGCCTTGGTCGGGCGCAAGAGCGCGCCGGGCGCGCGGCTGTCCGGCCCGCCCGGCGCGGTGAGCTTGCCGCGCGTCGTGAGGCGCCGCTCGTCCCGCACCTTCATGGCCGCACCCCGGCGGCCTCGAGTCCGGAGCCGACCTCGGCCTCGGTCGGCGTCTTGTAGAAGCGGTCGTGCAGCCAGTAGTACTGCTCGGGCGCGGCGCGGATCAGCCCCTCCAGCTCGACGTTGACGAGCGCGGCGACCTCCTCCGGCGAGCGGCCTTCCAGGTCCTCCGGCCAGAGGACGCGCGGCGCGACGATGCGGTAGTAGAAGAGGCGCTCGGTGCGGTAGCAGGCGAACACGATCGCCGGCACCCGGGCGCGCCTCAAGAGGACGCCGCTCGAGCGCTCGCAGCGCGCGAGGCGCCCGAAGAACGGCGCGAGCACGGGCTTCTGCACGGCACGGTGATCGAGCAGCATCCCGAGCACGCCGCCCTTGGCGAGCACGGACACCGCCTCGCGCATGCCGCCGTAGCGCGACAGCATGGTGCATCCCCCACGCTCGCGCATCCGGTGCATCCAGATCGAGAGCGGGCGGTTGCGCGGCGGCTTGGCCATCAGGTGCGCGGGGCGGAACCCGCGCTGGAACCAGTACAGGGGGCCGGCCTCCCAGTCCCCGATGTGGCCCGTGATGAAGACGGCCGGAGGTCCGGCCGCGATGAAGCGCTCGACGTCGGGCGTGGCCTCGAGCTCGTAGTGGTCGAGCACCCGCTCGGGCGCGATGCGCCGGTGGCGCTGGACGACGCCCAGCGCCACCTCGGCGAGGTGGCGGTACGAGCCGAGGACCAGCGCCTCGCAGCGTTCGGGGTCCACGCCGGGGCCGAGCGCCTGCTCGATGAAGCGTCGCGCGGCGTCGGCGTGGCGCCGGTCGAGCCGCCGCGCGACGCGCGCCAGCCCGCCGAGAACCGCGCCGCGCAAGGAGCTCGGCATGGCCACGAGCCCGCCGACGGTCGCGCGCACGATTGCGTAGGCGAGGTGCTCGAGCGGCCCGTTCCGATCGCCGAACGGATCGGTCGTCGGACGCCGTCCCGAGCCGCGCCGGGCTCTCGCAGACCCTGCCTCGTTCGACATCGGGTTTCGAGGATAGCGTGAGCGCGGGGACAGCGACCCGTCAGGAGGTCTCCGCCGGCGCCTCGACCCGCGCGGGCGGCGGCGCGCTGCGCTCCTCCGCGGGCGTCGAGCCCGCGGCCCAGATGTCGCCCTGCTCGCGGAACTCCGGCAGCCGGGGCTCGATCCCGCGCGCCCAGGCCGCCTGCCACGCCCACAGCGTGCCCCAGCGAGCGTACGTCCCGATGGCCTGCGCCGCGCACGCCAGGAAGCCGCGCCCGCCGTCGAGGAAGCCGAGCTGCACCACGTAGCTGCGCACGAAGCGCCAGGCCGTGCGGCGAAAGACCTCCCAGGCGGTCGTGCGGCGCCCGTCGCGCCAGAGCTGCCCGGCCCCCCAGTACCCGTAGCGCCGCAGGCGCTCCAGGTAGCTCGGCAGGTCGTCGACCATGTGGTGGTCCATGGGGTTCTTCAGGATCGGCGCGCTCTTGTACGCCGGCTCGGGGCCGCCCGTCACGATGCGGGCGTGCACGCGCCGGTTCTGGTACTGCCCCTTGCCGCGCCGCAGGAGGCGGACGACACGGTCGTTGCGCCAGCCCGAGAAGCGCAGCGGCTCGCCGAGGAAGAACGTGCGGCGCCGAATGACGTACGCGTCCTTCGCGTCGTGAGCCGCGACGACGCGCTGGATCTCCCTGCGCAAGGCGTCCGTGCAGCGCTCGTCGGCGTCGAAGATCAGGATCCACTCGTGGCGCGTCTTGGGCATCGCCCAGTTCTTCTGGGCCGCTCCGCCGTAGTACGCGTGCTGCAGGAGCCGGACCTTGGGGAATCGCCGGGCGATCTCGGGCGTCGAGTCCGTCGAGAAGGAGTCGACGACGAGGATCTCGTCGCACCACGTCAGCCCCTCGAGGCACGCGGCGATGTCGGCTTCCTCGTTGTAGCAGGTCACCAGCGCGGAGACCCGGGGCGAGCCCGTCAGGGACGTTGCGTCGGAGGATTCCTGGGAAGCGATCATGTGCGAGCATCGGGGCGTTGCAGCGGTCAAAAGCCGCGGCCCGATTGCGGCGGAGCCTCAGGCGTTCTTGTTGATGAAACCTCCCCACAGGGTGCGCCACAGGATCTTCAGGTCCAAGAGCAACGACCAGTTCTCGATGTAGAAGAGGTCGTAGCGCAGACGTTCCTTGATCGAGGTGGCGCCGCGCAGGCCGTGGACCTGCGCCCACCCGGTCAGCCCCGCCTTGACCCGGTGGCGCAGCATGTAGCGTGGGATGTGGGCCTTGAACTCCTCCACGAACACGGGGCGCTCGGGCCGCGGGCCGACGAGGCTCATCTCGCCCTTGACCACGTTCCAGAGCTGGGGCAGCTCGTCGAGGCTCGTGCGGCGCAGGAGCGCCCCGGCGGCCGTGCAGCGCGGGTCGTCGCGCTGGGACCAGACCGCGCCCGTCTCCTCCTCGGCGCCGTCGCGCATCGTCCGGAACTTCATGAGCGCGAACGTGCGCCCGTCCAGCCCCATGCGGCTCTGGCGGTAGAAGACCGGACCCGGCGAGGACAGCCGGACCGCGAGCGCGATCAGCGCCAGGAGGGGCGCCGCCAGGAGCAGCAGGACGGAGCCTACGACGAGGTCGAAGCCGCGCTTCAGGACCCGGTTCCAGCCGATCATCGGCGACTCGTTGATCGCGATCACCGGCATCCCCTCGAACTCCTCGACGCGCCCGCGCAAGAACGCGTGGCGGAACAGGTCGGAGACGAGGTTGATGTTCAGGAGCTCCTCGCCGAGCCCTCCGAGCAGGCCCTCGAGGCGCGCCTCGACGGGCGCCGAGAGCGAGACGAAGAGCTGGCCGATCCCGTGCCGCTGGACCAAGGCCTTGAGCTCGTCGACGTGGCCGAGGACGGGCACGCCGTCGACGAGCTCGCCGACCTCGGCCGGATCCAGGGTGACGTACCCCTCGAGGCGGAAGCCGAGCTCGGGGTGCAGCCGCAGCCGGCGGTGGACGTAGCGCGCGAGCTCGTCGGTGCCGAGGACCAAGGCGCGCCGCACGTTGAAGCCGCGGCGCCGCGCGAAGCGCAGGGCCTCGCGGAACCCGATGCGCACCGCGAACAGGCCCAGCGTGCTGGAGAGCCAGAACATCACCAAGAACAGGCGCGAGACGTCGAGCTTGAAGACGAGGTAGGCGGTGCTGAGCAGTCCGATCGAGGCGAGGCTCGAGGCGCGCACGACCTCGAACGCCTCGCGCGCGTGGCTGGCGACGCGCCGCGGGCGGTACAGCTCGAGCGTGCGGAACAGGACGCCCCAGACCGGGGGCACGAGGAGCAGCGGGGTGGCGTACTGAACGAGCTCGCGCCCGGTGTCGGGGGCGTGGACGAGGCCGGAGCGGAAGCGCAGCCAGTAGCACGCGAGCCACGCACCCCCGATCATCGAGCAATCGAGGGCGAACAAGAGGCTCGCCCAGAACTGGGTCTCCTTCTTCAGCATCTTCGGCAGGTCGCGGCCCCGCTCGGGCCCGATGCTCCACTCACGGTCTCACCCACGATACCGGCGCCGCCCCCGATCCCGGCTCCGCCCGGAGGGCATCGCTGATCAGATCGCGCATCCGTTCCTTGTAGAGACCGCGCCGGAAGCGCTCGGCGTGCTCCCGGAGACGGGCGGGGTCGAACCCGTCCGGATCCTCCTCGAAGCGTAGGATGGCGTCCTTCAAGGCCTGGACGGTCTCGTCGTGGAACAGGATGCCGGTCGCAGAGCATAGGTCGTGCCCGGGGACCTTTCCACGGCCCACCTCCCCCCGCGGAATCACCGTTTCGAGGCTCCCCCCCCGCCCCAGGGCGATCACGGGGCATCCGGCGGCATTCGCCTCGAGGGCTACGATCCCGAAGTCCTCGACGGCGGTGTGCACAACCGCACGGGCGCTCGCGTAGGCATCGCACAGCTCGGCGTCCGCGAGGCGTCCGACGAGCTGGACCGTCGGGCCCGCGCGGTCCCGCAGCCGCCGCTCGAGCGGACCGGTCCCGACGATCGTCAGGCGGCGGCGCAGCGCGTTGAACGCGTCGATCGCCAGCTCGACCCCCTTCGAAGGGACCAGCGCGCTGACCATCAGGTATCCGTCGCGTGACTTCCCCATGGGGCGGAAGAGGTCCGTGTCGACCGGCGGGTGGACGACCTCCGCCTCGCGGCCGTAGTAGCGGCGAATGCGGCGCGCGACGAAGGCCGAGTTGGCGACGAAGCGGTCGACGCGCGCCGCCGAGGCCGTGTCCCACTGCCGCAGGTAGGTCAGGAACACCGGAGCGAGCGTCGTCCCGATGATGCCCTGGCGCGGGAAGTACCTCGGCCAGAGGTCCCAGATGTAGCGCATCGGCGTGTGGACGTACGAGACGTGCACCGCGTGGGGTGCTGCGATCGCCCCCTTCGCGACGCAGTGGCTGCTGCTCACGACGAGGTCGTACGCCATCAGGTCGAAGGCCTCGACCGCCATGGGCATCAGCGGAAGGTAGTAGCGATACCAGCGCTTGGCGAACGGCATGCCCTGCAGGAAGGACGTCTCGATGCGGTGCTTCTCGATCGCCTCGGACACCGTTCCGGCGCGGTGGACCAGCGTGAAGATGTCCGCGTCGGGAAAGAGCTCGCACAGCACCTCGAGGCACTTCTCCCCGCCGCGCATCCCCGTCAGCCAGTCGTGGACCAGGGCGACCTTCATGAGCGAGGCCAAGAGAGCAAAGGTGCGCGGCGCGGACAAGCCAGCAGTACGGGGTCAGCCCCCGCGCCGCGCGCGCGGCGCCACTCCGCGCCGCGCCTCCAGCGCGAGGTCGGACTCGACCATCATCTCGATCAGCTCCTCGAACCTGGTCTCCGGCGCCCAGCCCAGCTCGCGGCGCGCGCGGCTCGCGTCGCCGACGAGGTGATCGACCTCCGCCGGGCGCACGAGCGTGGCGTCGACGTCGACGAACCGGCGCCAGTCCAGGCCGGCGGCTCCAAAAGCCACCTCGCAGCAATCGCGCACCGAGTGCGTCCTGCCCGTCGCGATGACGAAGTCGGCGGGCTCGTCCCGCTGAAGCATGCGCCACATCGCCTTCACGTAGTCGCCCGCGAAGCCCCAGTCGCGGCGCGCCTCGAGGTTGCCCAGCTTCAGCCGCTCCTGCAGGCCGAGCTTGATGCGCGCGACCGCCGAGGTGATCTTGCGCGTGACGAACTCGAGCCCGCGACGCGGGGACTCGTGGTTGAAGAGGATCCCGCTCACCGCGTGCAGGCCGTACGACTCGCGGTAGTTGACGGTCGCCCAGTGCGCGTAGACCTTCGCCACCCCGTAGGGGCTGCGCGGGTGGAAGGGCGTGCTCTCGTCCTGCGGGGGCGGCGACTTCCCGAACATCTCCGAGGTCGACGCCTGGTAGAAGCGCGCCGCGGGCGCCGCGCTGCGCATCGCCTCGAGGAGCCGGATCGCGCCCAGCCCGGTGACCTCGGTCGTGGACACGGGCTCGCTCCACGACGTCGGGACGAAGGACTGGGCTGCCAGGTTGTAGATCTCGTCGGGCCTGGACGCCTCGAGCGCGCGCGAGAGGCTCGACTGGTCGAGCAGGTCGCCGGAGAGCAGCGTGATCCGGGAACGGACCTCGTCGTCGAGACGGTCGAGGCGCTGGGAGCTCGAGCGGCGCACGACGCCGAAGACCTCGTAACCCTGCTCGAGCAGGAACTCGGTCAGGTAGCTGCCGTCCTGGCCGGTGATGCCCGTGATCAGGGCACGCTTCTTCACGCTCTCGCTCAAGCGGCAGCCTCTTTCCCTCGGACGCGCGCCGCCCCCAGCCTATTCCCGGGACTTCCGACTGGGCAAACCCCGCCGGAAATGGAATCGTCCGCCCACGTGCCGCCCCGAGCCCGCATCGCGATCGACGCCCGCAAGATCCGTGACTTCGGGATCGGCACGCACATCGAGAACCTCCTGCGCGGGCTCGCCGAGCTGGAAGGCGAGGAGGAGTTCGTCGTCTTCCTCCCGCCCGGCGTGCCGCTCCCGGTGCCCGCGCCTCGCTTCCGCGAGCGCCGCGTCGCCGCGCGCGGCTACGGGCTCGCCGAGCACGTCGAGCTGCCCGCGAAGGCGCGCCTGGAGCGGGTCGACCTGGTCCACGTCCCGCACTACGTCGTGCCCTACTTCACGCCGCGGCCGCGGATCGTCACGGTGCACGACCTGATCCACCTGCGCTTTCCCGACCTCCTGCCCTCGCGCGCGGCAAGGTCGTACGCCAGGCACTTCCTCGCCCGGGCGTGGCACGGCTGTGAGCTGGTGCTGACGGTCAGCGAGGCGTCCAAGCGCGACCTCTTGGAGGCCTTCGGCGGCCCCGAGGATCGCGTGCGCGTCATCCCCAACGCCGTGCACGAGCTGTTCTTCGCCCGGCGCTCGCGCGAGGAGCTCGCGGACGTGCGCCGGCGGCTCGACCTGCCGCGACCGTACGTGCTCTACGCCGGCAACGTCAAGCCGCACAAGAACCTCGAGCGACTGGTCGAAGCGAGCGCGCTCCTGCGCCGCGCGCTCGGCGTCGAGGCGCCCGACCTGGTGCTCGCGGGGGCGCCGGTCGAGCGCACGCGAGGTCTCGTGCAGTACGCCCGCGACCTCGGCATCGACGAGCACCTGCGCGTGCTCGGGCGGGTCGAGCCGAACGACCTCGCCTGCGTGATGCGCTCGGCGCGCGCCTTCGCCTTCCCCTCGCTCTACGAGGGCTTCGGCCTGCCCCCGCTCGAGGCGATGGCGTGCGGCGTGCCGGTCGTGTGCTCCAACGCGGCCTCGCTTCCCGAGGTGTGCGGGGACGGCGCGCTCCTCGTCGACCCGCTGGACGCGGCGGCGCTCGCCCGCGAGCTGGCGCGCGTCCTGACGGAACCGACCCTGCGCCAGGACCTCGCGCTGCGCGGGCTCGAGCGGGCGCGGCGCTTCAGCGCGCGCGAGCAGGCGCTGCGCACGCTGGCGGCGTATCGCGACGTGCTGGGGGGCTAGCGGGCCCGCAGCCCCCGGAAAAACCGGAACCCCCTCAAGCCGCCGCCCGCCCCTGGCCGACCAGAGCGGACCGTCCTCCACCGCTTGCAGCACGGCTCTCGGAGGGGTCTCTCATGAGAACGTTTACCTTGTCGGTTCTGGTCCTGGCCGGCGCATCGGCTTGCATCGCGCCGCCCGCGCCGCCCAAGCGTTCGGTCGCGCTGATCTCGAGCCCGTCCGGAGCGCGCTTCACGACGAGCACCGGAATGAGCGGGCATTGTCCCAGCGTCGTGGAGATGGCCGAGGACGAAGTCATCTCCGTGACGCTGGAGAAGGACGGGTACGCGACCCGCGAGGTCGACCTCTGCGCGTCCTCCGGGAAACCGCGGCTCTCGACGCTGCTGATGGCGGACTTCGTCCGGCTGCTCGACGACAAGCAGCGCATCGACGTCGACGGCGACAGCGTGGAGCTCAAGATGCTCCACGCGTCGATGCCCGCGCTGACGCCTCCGGTGGCTCAGGGCGTGCGCACGACCGAGCCGGGAGGGTCGGGCGAGCCGCGCATCCTGAAGACGTCGACGTCGGCGCCGCCAGGCACCGACACGGACAACAACTGATAGTCGCGCCGCAGGCGCGGCGACTCCCAGATCGTCCTCTCCCAGGGATTGATCTCGAGCCGGCCGTCGTCCTGGCGCACGCCGTTGCCCAGGATCAGGAGCTCCGGCCGCTGGTCGAGGACCCACTCGCCGTCGTGGCGGTGGTGCCCCTTGACCGTGATCCCGAGGTCGGGCTCCTCGTCCAGCGTGGCCAAGTTGGTCAGTCCGAGCACGTCGACGATCGGCAGCCCCGAGTAGTATCCGAACGCCCCGATCGGGGACAGCGCGACCTTCGTCCCGGGCGCGACGATCCGGCCGAAGTGCTTGCCGAGCTGCTCCCAGCGGTCGTAGAAAACGCGCCGGTCGGCGAAGAGGTCCGCTCGCTGGACCTGCGGCCACTGCGTGACGACGAGTGCCAGCACGACGAGCGGCGCGCGCCGCTCCGCGCGGACGTGGTCGCGCGCCCAAAGGGCCCCGAGGTAGAGCATCAGGGGCAGCGTCGGGACGAAGAACCGCGCGAGGCGCAGGTAGTCGCCGCCCACGTACACCACGTAGAGCGTGTGCAGCGCGAGGCCGCTCGCCGCGGCGACGACGGCGGGGCGGCGCGCGCCGCGCGCGGCGCGCGAGGCCACGACGGCGAGCAGCACGAGCAGCAGCACGCCCGACTCCCATGTCGACCGCGCGAGGTAGAGCAGGCCGTAGTCCAGGTCCACGAGGAACGGCAGCTTCTTGACCGCGTACGTGACCGGCAGCCAGCGGCCGTAGTACGCCAGCCGGAACGCCGTCCAGCCGGCGAGCGCCGCCACCGGGAGCAGCGCCGCCACCGGGAGCCGCGCGGCCACGGCGAGCCGCGCATCACGGCGGCGCCGCAGCTCGCAGACGAGGAACGCGAGCGCGAAGAGCGCGCACTCCTGGCGCAAGAGGCATGCGAGCCCGAGCAGGACGCCCGCCGACCACGCCTCGCGGCCGCGCTCGCACGCGCGCTCGTACGAGAGGAGCCATCCCGCGAGCAGCGCGGCGAGCGCGGTCGTGCCCAGCCCCGCGACGCCGTGCCAGGCGAGCGCCGGACTCGCCGCGAGCAAGAGCGCCGGCACCGGCCAGCGCTCGCCCGGGAAGCGCGCGCGCCACGCCGCGCCGACCGACCACACCGCCGCCGCGCACCCGACGAAGGCGAGACCCGAGCTGGCGACGACCGGGTCGAGACCGACGCGCAGCCCCAGCGCGATCCAGGCCACCCACAGGGGAGCGCTGAAGCCCTCGACGCGCTCGCCCGGATCGAAGACCAGGCCTGCGCCGCCGACCCAGTTGGCGGCGTAGCGGTAGAGGATGTAGTCGTCGTCGTGCGGCCCGCTGCCGAGGAAGCTCGCGGCGTGCAGCAGCGCCGCCACGGCGGTCAGAGCGACGAGCGGCGAGCGCAGCGCGCGGGCAGCAGACATCACGGCCGATCATTCTGCCGGCTTCGCGGCGAGCAGGGAACGCTACCCTGGAGCGCGAGCGCTGGAGCATGATCGCGGAACTCGTCCTCTGGATCGCTGCGGGCCTCGTCGGGCTGTACGTGGCCGCGTCGTTCCGATCCGCCTCGGGAGCGTTCCTCGCGCTGCTCGGCGCCGCGGGCGCGGCGCGCAGCGCTCTCGCGCCACCGGGAGAACCGAGCGCGTGGCTCGGCGCGGCGATCGCCGGCGCGGCGTGCGCGGTCGCGGCGCTCGTGTGGCGCCAGTGCGCGTCCCTGCGCTTCGAGCGCGGGCGCGCCGAGGCGCTGCGCGACGAGCTGCTGGCGAGCACGGCGGAGGCCACGTCGACGATCGAGGCCAGCAACCTGCGCTTCACGAGCCTCGCGCGCATGTCGCCGATCGGCTTCTTCGAGACGAACCCGGAGGGGACGCTCGTCTACGTCAGCCAGCGCTGGTCCGAGTTCGTCGGCGTCGAGCCCACCGCGGCCCGCGGCCGGCCGTGGACCATCGTCGTGCGGCCCGAGGAGCGGGCCGACGTGGAAGGCCGCTGGCGCGAGCAGGACGAGTTCGAGCTCGAGTTCCGCCCGGCCGCGGAGCGCGCGGCGGCCGACTGGGTCCTGTGCAAGCTGCAGGCGCAGAGGACCGAGTCGGGGGCCGTCGCCGGCTACGTCGGAGCCGTCACCGACGTGAGCGAGCGCAAGGCGCAGGAGGAGGACCGCCGGCAGCTGGAGCTGCGCATCCAGAAGGTCCAGAAGCTGGAGAGCCTGGGGCTGCTCGCCGCCGGAGTCGCGCACGACCTGAACAACCTCCTGGTCGGAGTCGTCGGCAACGTGGACCTCCTGCGCTCCGCGCTGGAGGAGGGCTCCAGGCTACACCGCTACGTCGATCGCATCGAGCGCGCCGCGGCGCGGACCGCGGCCATGGTGCGCCACATGCAGGTCTTCTCCGGCCGCGCTCCGGGCGACTTCGAGCCGGTCGACCTGCACGCCCTGGCGCTGGACATCGCGCGCATGATGGGCGCCTCGCTGCCGGCGGAGCTGCACGTCGCCCCCGCAGGCGGCGCGCTGCCCGCCGTCAAGGGCGACTCCGCCCAGCTGAGCCAGGTGCTGCTCAACCTCATCACGAACGCCGCCGAGTCGTACCCCGCCGAGGACGGCCGCGTCGACATCTCCATCGGCGTGCACGAGGCCGATGGAGGCGCCTTTCGCTCGATGCTCGACTCGCGGCGCAAGAGCGGCGAGCACGTCTACCTGGAGGTCTCCGACCGCGGCGCCGGCATGGCGCCCGGGACGGCCGAACGCGTGTTCGACCCGTTCTTCTCGACCAAATTCGAGGGCCGCGGCTTGGGGCTCGCCGTCGTCCACGGCATCGTGCGTGGCCACCGCGGCGCCATCCTGCTCGACTCGGCGCCGGGCCGCGGAACGCGCGTCCGCATCCTCTTCCCCGTCGCGGCCGAGCCCGCGCCGCCCACCCTCCAGCCGGAGCCGCTCGCGGCGCGCCACCCGACGCCGTCCGCCGCGGGCGGCTGGATCCTGGTCGTCGACGACGAGGACGAAGTGCTCGAGACGACGCGCTCGATGCTCGAGACCGCCGGCTACCCCGTCCTGACGGCCGGCGACGGCCGCCTGGCGCTCGAGATGTTCCGCGAGTACGCGGCCGAGGTGCGCACCGTGCTGCTCGACGTCACGCTGCCCCACATCAGCGGCGAGACGCTGGTGCGCGAGCTCAAGTCCATGCGCGGCGACGCGCGCATCGTGCTGTTCAGCGGCTTCTCGCACGAGGAGGTGGTGCGGCGCTTCTCGCTCGACGGGATCGCGGGATACCTGCAGAAGCCGTTCCGGCGCGACGAGCTGCTGCAGGTCTTGCAGGAGACGCGGGCCGGGTAGGCTCGGTCCCCAAGCCTGACGCCGCTCTCGGCCGATGAACGGCGAGCGGCGCCCCGGTCACGCGCGCCCGCGGCGAACCAGCGCCGGGCCGACCTCAGCGCGTCCGCGCCAGGCGCAGCCCGATGCTCGGCGTGCGCAGCGACGCCCGCTGCGCGTCCCGGAACGCGCAGCGCAGGTCGCGGTCGGGCGAGTCGTGGTGGCCGCCGCGGGCGATGCGCTCGGAGGCGGCGTCCACGGGCCCGAGCTCGAGGAGCGGGACGTACGGGGTCGTGTCCACGCTGAAGCGGTACTGCGAGGGACGCTCGACGCACCACTCGTACACATTGCCGTGCATGTCGAAGAGGCCGAACGCGCTCGGCATCTTGCGCGCGACCGGCCCGGGCTCGTCGCGCGTGTTGCCGCGGCACTGGGCGAAGTGCGGCAGGAGGTCGCGGTCGGAGCCGAAGGCGTACGCCTCGCCCGATCCGGCGCGGCAGGCGAACTCCCACTCGCCTTCGGTCGGCATGCGGTACCCCGCGCGCTCGAGGACCGCGGCGTCCAGATCGAAGCTCGCGGGCGCATCGCCCCGGCCGAGCAGGACGCGCGCGATCTCCTCGATCGGCGGGAAGCACATCTCGTCCTGCGCGAGGCCCTCGCGCTCGCTGAGCCAGCGGCAGTACGCGGCCGCCGCCAGCCAGGTGAACGGCGCGGGGCGGTCCGGGTCGGCCGTGACGCGCACCTGGAACTCGGGATGCTCCGCGAAGAAGGGCGCGGCCTCGGCGAATGTCACCTCGGTCGCGCCGATTGCGAAGGCGCGCGGAACGCGCCGCGGGTGGGCGCTCTCGTCGGTCTTGCGACCGCGCTCGAACGCCGGCGAGCCCATGCTGAAAGGGCTCTGGCGCGGGTCGAGCTCGACCAGCGTCTGACCGAGGCCGGTCCGAAAGTAGCCCGCGCCGGCGGGGGCCGGCCGGCCGGTGGGCGCCAGGCCCCAGCGCGCCTGCAGCCAGACCGCCGCCGCGCGCACCGCCGCATCCGGATCCACCTCGTGCCGCGCTGCGAGCTCTTCCAGCTCGCGCTCGCGCGGCGCCTGCCCCAGCGCGAGGAGAGCGAGGCGGCGGACCTTCGCGGACGGGCTCGCGCACGCCCGCGCGAGCTCCGCGAGCGACACCCCGCAGTCGACCGCGACGACGGCGAACCGCTCGCGCACCCCGGGCGGCGCCTCACGGGCGAGGAACTCGAAAGCGCGCTCGGCGTCGCCCGCGCGCAGCAGCGCCGCCGCGGCGAGCGTCCGCCGGCGCTCCTCTGCGATCGCGTGCTCCAGGCTCGCGCGCCTCGTGTGCCAGACCGAGAGCACCTCGATCCCGCCGCCGGCGTCGGCGACGCCCAGGCCGCTCGGCTCGTAGCCGTGCTCGAGCAGCGCGTACGCCCGCTCGCGGTGCTCCTCCGCCCCCAGGGGACCGAGGGTGGCCGAGGCCCGCGCCGGGTCCGCGCGCCAGACGCAGGCGCGCCCGGCGGGGAACAGCTGCACGTCGACGGCGCACATCCCCGCCAGGAGATCGTCCGCGAGCTGGTGCGGGAGGTCGAGGTGGCAGAAGAACTCCTGCAGCGGCTTGCGCTTAGACCAGACCGCAGCGAAGAGCCCGTGCTCGGGCAGGACGTGCAGCGAGTCGAGCGCGTGGTTCGCCGACCAGTAGTGGTTCACGGTCTCGACGAAGTACTCCATCGAGGTCGCGGTCGAGAGGTCGACCTCGCTGCGCGCGTCCGACGCGGGCTCCCACGCGGCGACGTAGCGCACCTCGCTCGCGGACGGATCGAAGAAGAGCCCGACGTCCGCCGCCGCGAAGCCCTCCGCGCGATGGCGCTCGCACGCGGCGCGCAGCTCCTCTCCGTCGACCAGGAAGTCGAGCCTCCCCGGCGTCCCGTCGCTGCGCCAGAGCGACGCGAAGCGCGGCTCGCCGTCGCGGTCGAAGGGGCGGATGCGCGCGGGCCGGTAGCCGTCGAGCTCGAGCTCCTGCGCGATCTCGAGGAAGCCGTCGATCCCGGCATCGGGTACGAGCGCGAACGCCGGCGTGGCGATCCCGCCGGCCGCGAGCACCGCTGCGACCCACGGCCGGGCCCCCGCCGCGAGCGGCGCGGGCGACGCCCGCACCGGCTCCGCGCGCGGGCGCAGCGCGGCCTCGGCGTGGGCGAGGAGCGTACGCGGGCTGCCCGCGAGCACGCGGAAGAGCGTGGCGAAGCGCTCGGGGTCGACGTCGAAGAGCAGCCCGAGCAGGAGCTCGGTCCGCTCCCGGGCGAGGGTCGCGACGATCTCGGTGGCGCGCTGGCTGCGCACGGCGTCGGGACCGCGGCACGCCGCGGCGAGCTCGCTCGCGACCGCGGGCGGCAGCGGCTGGAAGATCCCCTCCCAGAACGCGAGCAGGAACGGGTCCTCGGCGACGAGCCGCTCCGCGAGCGCGCCGGCGTAGGGCTGCCAGGAGGGCCGCTCCGGCGCCAGGGCCGCGAGGCTCGCCGCCGCGGAGAGCCGCTGCGACTCCTCGAGCTGCGGCCGGTCGAACGTCGCCTCGAGCGAGCCGAGGAACGCGCGCCACGCGTCGTCGGGGATGCGCGGCCGGAACCTCTCGATGGCCTGGATCGTCGTCGCGAACTCGGCCGGGTCGCCGGCGAGGTCCAGGAGGGCGGGGGCGATGCGCTCGAGCACCGCCGCGCGCTCGCTCAGCTGCAAGAGCAGTCCGCGCAGCGCCAGCCGCCGGTCCGCGGCCTCGTTCTCCATCTCCTCGCCGATGCTCGCCAGCCGCGCGCCGCCCGCCTCGAGGCTCGCCAGGACGCGCAGGAAGCCGCCCGCCTCGGCGACGTTGAGCGCCTGCATCTGCTCCGCGCGCACGCGCTCGAGCGCGGACACCGCGCGCTCGCTCTGCCACACGATCCCCACGACGCCGCCCAGGGTCGAGACGACCGCGAGCGAGCCGAGGAGCGCGAGCGCGGGACGGCGCCGGGCCGCGAGGACGGCGCGGCCCAGGCGTCCGACCGGGCGCGCCTCGATCGGCTCGCCGCGCAGCCAGCGCCGGAGCTCGTCGCGCACCTCGCTCGCCGACCCGTAGCGCCGCTCGGGGCGCCTCTGCATGCAGCGCTGCGCGATCGTCTCGAGGTCGCGCGGCAGCGCCGGGTTCAGCGCGCGCAGCGGGAGCGGCTCGCGCTCGCGGACCATCTGCAACGTGGTCAGCACGCTCGCCGAGAGGAACGGCGGTCGCCCGCTGACGAGCGCGTACAGGAGCGCGCCGAGCCCGTAGACGTCGGTGTGCGCCCCGGGAGGGCGACCGTCGTCCTCGGCGCCGGCCTGCTCGGGCGCCATGTAGCCGGGCGTCCCGACCAGCTCGCCCTCGACCGTCAGGTCGGCCTCCCCGCTGATCGTCTTGGCGACGCCGAAGTCGGCGACCCAGGGGTCCCCGGCCTCGTCCAGCAGCACGTTCGAGGGCTTGAGGTCGCGGTGGATCACGCCCTGCTCGTGCGCGTACTGGATCGCTCCGGCGACCTCGGCGACGACGCGCGCCGCGCGCTCGGGCTCGAGCGGGCCCTCGCGCAGGAGGTCCGCGAGCGAGCGCCCCTCGATGAGCTCCATCGAGTAGTAGTGCTGCCCTTCGTGCACGCCGACGTCGTGCACGGGGACGATGCGCGGATGGCGCAGGCGCGCCGCGGCGCGCGCCTCGGTGTGGAAGCGCTCGAGGCGCGCTTCCGGCGCACCGGGCTCCATCGTCACCGTCTTGAGCGCGACTCTCCGGTTGAGGCTCTTCTGGCGCGCGCGCCACACGACGCCCATCGACCCGCGCGCGATCACGCCCTCGAGCTCGTAGTCGCCGAAGTCGCGCGGCCCGGATGCGCTCGAAAGGGGACGAGCCGAAGCTGCCTCGGCATCGCTCATTGGTAGACCTTACTTGACCTCTTGTTGAAGAGTGGCGGTCAGGACGCACCATGACTGCACTATAGCGGTGGGGAGCGGTGGGGAGCGGTCGGGAGCCGTCGGAGCGGCCGCCGCCCTACCACCAGCTCGTCCAGGTCCGCACGAGCTCGAGGGCGAGCGGATCCTCCACCCGCCCGTCGAGGACGTGCGCGCCGATGCCGTACCCCCCGAACGCGTAGTGGCCGAGCGCCAAGCCGCCGAAGGCCGCGTACCCGGCGGCGACGCCCCCGGTGGCGAGGACGCCGATCGATATGCCAGCGAACGTGACCAGGCCCGCGGCGATCCCGGCGAACACGAAGCCCCCGCAGGCGAGGCCGCCCCAGCTGAAGACCCCGAAGGCGAGGGGCCCGAGCGCGACCGCGCCGAATGCGACGTCTCCGATCGCGATCCAGCCCTGGGCCTTGCGCAGCCCGCGCCCGGCCTGGCGCGGCCCGAGGTTGACGTGGATCAAGGGCAGCCCCAGGAACTCGCGCCGCGAGCGGTACTCCTGGACGCGGAGGAACATGCCGTACTCGAGGACCGTGCGCAGCGCCCGGCCGAGTCGACGCAGCGCACCGCCCTCCTGCGCCGCCGCCTGCGTGACGCGGCCCTCGACGATCGCCCCGAGCTCGGTGGCGAGGTCGAGCGCGCTCTTGTAGCGCTCCTCGGGGTAGCGCTGCATCGCCTTGCGCACGACGGCGTCGGCGCCCGGGCTCACGCCGCGGCGTGCGCGGCGCGGGCTCTGGGGCGTGCGGTGGCGGATGGCGTCGATCACCGCCAGCACGGTGTCGCCCTCGAACGGACGCCGTCCCGTGAGGCCCTCGTAGAGCGTCACGCCCAGGCTGTAGACGTCGCTGCGCTCGTCGACCGGGTGCTGGATCACGGCGGCCTGCTCGGGCGACATGTAGAACGGCGTGCCGAGCGGCTCGCCGGTCAGCGAGAGCCCGGGGTCGCCGTCGCCCTTGGCGAGGCCGAAGTCGGCGATCACGGCGCGGCCGTCCGCGTGGATCAGGATGTTCGCGGGCTTGATGTCGCGGTGCACCATGCCCAGCTCGTGGGCCAGCCCAATGGCGCGCACGACGGGCGCCAGGAGCGCGCAGAAGGCGCTCTCGTAGCTCGTCCGTCCGGCGCCGAGCGCCGGGATCCCGGCCGCGTCCGCCAGGTCATGCGCCGTCCAGTCGCGCCGCGCCGGGAGGCGCGAGAGGACTTCCGCCAGGTGCGTGCCCTCGACGAGCTCCATCGCCAGGAAGTGGTGTCCGGCGGCCTCGCCCACGGCGTACACCTGCACGATGTGCGGATGCTTGAGGCGCGCGATCGCGAGCGCCTCGCGCTTGAAACGGTCGACGTGGCGGCCCTCGAGGGCGAGCCCGGGGCGCAGGATCTTGAGCGCCACGCGCCGCTCGAGGCCCTGCTGGATCGCCTCGTACACGACCGCCATCCCGCCGCGACCGATCTCGCGCACGATGCGGAACTGGTCCAGTACGGTCCCGGGACCGAGCGGGAGCGAGGCCCACGGCGCGGCGGCCATGCCCGAGCGGATCATGCGGAAGCAGCGCTCCAGGGCGGAGCGATGTTCCGCGGGGACCTCCGCGAGCAGCTCCTCCTCGCGCGCCTCGCGCCCCGACGCGAGGCGGTCGGAGTACTCGGCCACGAGGCGGTCCAGCAGGTCTTCGGTGCGGTCCAATGGGTGCTCTCGATTCGACGGGGCCAGCTCGGTTCGCATGCGGTCCCGGGCGGCGGGCGGCCGGCGATTCGTCGCCCGGCCGCGCTTTTTCCCGCGGGCGCCTCTCGCGGTCGGGCCGCACCGCGCCCCAGTGTACGGGCGCGCGCCGGGGCCTCACGCGCGCTCGCTCGCCGCGCCCCAGGCCGCGAGGGCGCGCCGGTACAGGGAGTGGACGGCGGCCTCGGAGCGACCCATGCGCCGCGCCGTCTCCGCCGCCGAGAGCCCCTCGAACTGGCGCAGGCCCAGCACCCGGCGGTGGTCGGGCGGGAGCTCGCGGAAGGCGGCGACCAGCCGCGCGTGCTCCTCGCGCCGGGCCGCGTGCGAGAGGGCCCCGCGGGTGCGCGCCGCGACCTGGCTCGCGCGCACTCCGGCGTGGCTCCAGTCGGAGTGCACGAGGGCGGCCTCCGCGCCCTCGCGCTTGCGCGTGCGGATGGCCCGCGCCACGTCGATCACGGTGTGGCGCGCGATCCGCGTCAGCCAGCGGTAGAGGGCCGCCTCGCCGGGCTCCGCGGGCGGCAGCGCGCCGGGGCTCGCGAGCGCGCGCAGGAAAACCTCCTGCACGAGGTCGTCGGGGTCGACGCGCTGGCGGATGGCACGGCCCGCGAGGTGCACTATCAAGAGGCGCAAGCGCCGCGTCTGCGCGGCGAGGCGCTCCCCGAGCTCGGAGTCCGCTTCGGGCACGCGCCCGTTCTACTCGGGCCGCGGCCGGCCGTCGACGGGCCGAAAGAGCTTGAAAGTCCGTGGACCGCATGCCTATGAATGCAGGCGCGCGCTGCCATGATCCTTCTCGCCGTCGCCTTCGCCGTGGCCCTGTGCATCTATGGCGCATGGGGCCCGGGGCATCACCTCGAGTACGCCGAGCGCGTCTGGCGCCGGCGGCGCGAGATGCTGCCGGCGAGCGTCGCCCGGCTCCTCGGCGACCACCACGATCCGTACTTCTACGGCAACCTCGCGGCCGACATCATCAACATGAAGGCCTACGGTGGCCACAGGAACCACTGCCACCGCTGGACGATCATCGAGGAGATGCGCGCGCACGCGACGACGGCGGCGGAGGAGGCCTTCATCCTCGGCTACCTCTCGCACCTCGCCGCCGACACGATCGCCCACAACCACTACGTTCCCTACCACCTCGCGCGCTACGCGCGGACGAAGGGCTTCGGGCACCTGTACTGGGAGATGAGCGCGGATCGCTACGTGCCGGACAAGCGCTGGCAGATCGTGACGCGGCTGAAGGAGAACCCCGAGCTGGCGGCGATGGACGAGCTGATCAACGCGACGGTGCCGCGCAAGATGCTGTCGATGGGGACGAACAAGCTGATCTTCAACCACGTGCTCCTCGTCAGCGAGAAGAAGAGCTGGCGCGCCGGCATGCAGCGCCTGCACCCCATCTCCAGGGTGAGCCTCGCGAAGGGCTTCCTGGCGCTCTTCCAGAAGGCCGCCGTGGCGCGTGTGCGCCTCGCCCTGCACCCGCGCGGCCTGTCGCGGCTGGCGCACCTGGACACGAACGGCAAGGCCGCCCAGAAGCGCGCCATGCTGCTGCGCCGACAGCTCGTCGCCCGCTACTCCGCCGGCGACGAGCGCGACCGCGAGGGCGAGCTCCTCGCCGCGCCGTTCCTCGAGGGGATGGAGTCGCCGCCGAAGGCGAACGGCGCCGAGCCGCACTGGTAGCGGGCGCCGGCCCCCTACATCTGGAAGTAGCGCACCACGAGGTCGCTCGAGTCCCCGTCCCCATTGAAGTCGAACGCGCCCGCCTCGGCCGCGAGGAACGCGCCCGCGAAGGGCGAGGCGTCGCCGGCGTCGAAGACGACCACGGGCCGCGGGCCGCCGTCGGCGGTCCCCATGTAGCTCACCGTCCCGCTCGCGAGCGAGACCCGCAGCAGGGCGAAGTCCTTCACGTCGCCGTCCGCGTCGTAATCGAAGGCGTCCTCCGCCTCGCTCACGCGCACGAAGGCGAAGCCGTTCGCGACGGCGATGCCGGCGTTGTCCGAGTCGAGGGCGAAGGGCACGAAGGGGAACGCGAGGCGCGAGCGCGCCGGGTCCCAGCGCAGGAACGTGGGCAGGCTGTCGTCCTCGTCGTCGTCGCGGTTCTTGGCGCTCCCGGACTCGGGAATGCCGGCGAGCAGCAGCGCGCGGTCCGGCGTCTCGGCGAGCCACGTCGCGCCCGAGAAGAAGGAGCGGAACACGCCCTGCGCATCGGTCGCCCCGTGGTCGAAGCGCCACTCGGTCGAAGCGTCGGGGTCGAACCACGCGAGCAGGTCGGAGTCCTCGCCGTCGCCGTCGTAGTCCTTGCCGTCCGCCTGCTCGCTGGCCTGGATCACGAGCCGGCCCTCGAGCTCGGCGAGGCCGAGAGTGCCGCCCGGGATCGCCGCGGGCTGCGCCAGGGCAATGAGGCCCGGAGCCGCGGTGGGCGGCAGGACGGGCACGCTCGCGTGCACCCAGCGCACGATCCGGTCGTCGGTGTCGCCGTCCGCGTTGAGGTCGCAGCGCACGTCGGAGGGCAGGTACGGCCCCTCGTCCGCCTCGCGGCTGATCGTCCCGACGTGCTCGTCGAGCGCCACGACGCGATCGGTGCCGGTGAGCCCGGTGTTCACGGGCGGGCTCCCGTCCGGGTTCATCACCCAGTCGGCGAAGCGCACCCAGAACAGCACGTCGTCGTCCGTGTCCAGGTCCTCCCACTCCGGTCCCATGGAGGGGTTCAAGCACTGCGTCGGCCGCCAGCTCGGCGCGAAGAGGCTCCTGTCGTTGAACCCGGTGAAGGCCGCGCCCGGCGCCTCGGTCACGTGAGCGGCCTCGCTCGCGAGGAAGGCGACGAGCCAGTCCGACCCGCCCCGCGCGCGGGCGCGGAACGGCAGGGTGGCGCCGCCGAGCGCGACCTCGGTGTTGTGGACGACCGGCGAGCCGATCGTCCCGTCGACGAGGGCCAGCACCCGCGTGTCCTCGGCGTCGGAGTCGAAGTAGCCGTCCGGGCCGACGCGCAACGTGTTGAGGCTCTCGCCCGCGTCGGCCTCGTCGAGCAGGAGGAAGACGAGCCCTTCGTCCTGTCCGAGGATCCGCGCGCGCAGGCCCGCGCCGCCCCACGACGCCGGCACCGGGATCGGCGTGAGCGGCTCGCCCGCGACGAGCATGGCGAGGTTCGTCTCGTGCCCGGCGAGCGCGCCCTCGACCGCGAGCGGGAAGAAGAGCCCCGCCGGCGTCGCGACCAGCGGCAGGCCGTCCGCGGCGTCGAGCGTCGCGACGAACTGCGGCTCGGCCTCGCCCGGGGCCCAGTGCACGAGCACGAGGTCGTCGTCCGGGCTGGCGTTCCAGTCGCGCCCGTCCTGCGCCTCGTCGACGGCGAGGTAGAGGTCCGCGCCCACCCACGCGATCGCCTCCGCCGCGACGGCGAGGTCGGTCTCCGCCCGCGCGTTCACGTCGACGACCCGCACGACCGCGTCGAGCTCGTCGCCGTCGCCGTTGAGGTCGGTGCCGCCGCCCGTCGAGCCCTCGTCGGCGAGGTACGCGAAGAGCGCCCCGGAGAGGGCGATGCGCGTGTCCCCCGCGACCGCCCCGCTCGTGCTGCGCACGACGAACTGCGGGTTCTCGCCGCCTCCATTGCCGCCGCCGGAGCAGGCGCCGCCGAGCGCGGCGAAGAGGAGCGGGACCAAGCGGCGAGCACGAGTGAGAGAGGGCATCGATGGGGTCTCCGGCGGTTTCTCGAACCGCATACCCTAACCGAGCGCCTGCGGGGCGTGGCGAGCGGACGCGCCTTCTGGTTTCCTGAGGGGCATGTCTCTCCGAGGCTTGCGGGCACTCTGGATCTCGCTCTGCGCCGCCCCGCTCGCGCTCCTCGCGCTCGCCGCCGGACCGCAGGAGGACGGCGGCACGCCCGCGGAATGGCAGGCGCGGCTCGTCGACACCGGCCGCAGCGCGCGGCTCGACGCGCTCGAGGGCGACACCTGCCTCGCGTGCCACCGCGAAGTCGGCGAGGAGTGGCGCGCGAGCATGCACGCCCTCGCCTGGCAGGACGAGCGCTACCAGCACGAGCTGAAGTCGATCCGGCGCAAGAAGAGCTGCTACGGGTGCCACGTGCCGGTCGCGCTCGCCGCGGCCGATCGCGGCGCGCGCCCCGAGCCGCGCGAGGAGCTGCGGCACCTGGGGGTCCACTGCACCTCGTGCCACCTGGCCGCCGACGGCGCGACGGTCCTCGGGCCGCGCGGCCTCGCGACCGACGCCCATCCCTCGGAGCGCTCGGAGCTCTTCGACCACGAGCGCGGGAGCGCGCTCTGCGTGCAGTGCCACGACACGACCGTCGGGCCGGTGATCGGCGTCGCCAAGGACTTCGTCGACACGGAGCAGACCGAGCTCGGGCTCTCCTGCGTCGGCTGCCACATGCCGGGGCTCGAGCGCCCCTGGGCGAACGCGCCGGACGTTGCGCAGGGCGCCGGCGCCGAGGCCGATTCCGCGTGGCCGGCGCGCCCCGCGCGCAGCCACCGGCTGATGACGCCGCGCGACCCCGAGTTCCTGGCCGAGGCGTTCCTCTTCCGCGCCAAGACGGACGACGGCCGCACCGTCCTCGAGATCGAGAACCAGTGCGGGCACCGGGTCCCCGGGCTGCTCGAGCGCTCGATCACCTTCCGCGCGAAGGTCCGCGACGCGGCGGGCGGCGCGGCGGGCGCGGCCGAGCTCGTGATCGATAGCCGCGCCTTCCTGCCGGTCGAGGCGAGCCTCGAGCTCGAGGTCGAGGCCGAGGGCGCGACGCTCGAGCTCGAGGGCTGGCACCGCGCCCCCGGGGCCCGCGAGCCCGTCCTGTTCCTGGAGCGTCGCTTCGCGCTCGGCTCCTGAGCCCCGGAGATCGCCCATGTCGCCCCCCCTCTTCCTGCCGCTCGCCCTGGCCCTCGCCCTCGCACCCCGCCCCCCGGTGGACGGCGCCGGGAAGCTGGCCGACGCCTACGTCGGCGCGGTGCGCGAGGTCAACGAGAAGCACGCGCGCAAGCCGGGCGCGACGACCGAGGACGAGCTCGCCGAGGAGCTCCCGCGCAAGGCGCAGCGCGCGCTGGAGGAGCTCCTCGAGTCGCGCGCGGACGCCGCCCCCGAGGCGCTCGCGCGCTGTGCGGAGGCGGCGCTCGAGCTCGCCCGCGTCGAGGACTTCGAGCGCGCGCGGGCGCGGCTGGAAGAGCTCGCTCCGGAGCGCGCGGCGGAGCTCGGCACGGCGCTCGTGCGCCCGCGCTTCCTGCTGCGCGGGCTGAACGGCCTGGACGAGGCGTACCTCGAGCACTTCGCCGCGATCCTCGAGCCCGTGCTCGCCGGCTACGACGAGGTGTTCGGGTTCCGCGAGTGGAGCAAGGTGCCGGGCAAGAAGCTGCGCGTGCGCGTGCATCTCGAGGAGCAGATCACGCGCCCGCCGCACTTCGCGCCGCAGTTCGACCACCACTCCGAGATCGACTTCCCGGTCGTCGACAAGGAGCGCCTGCGCTCGCCCACCGCGGACGGCAAGTTCCTCTTCTATGGCCTCTGCCACGAGCTCGGCCACGTCATCGCCATGTGGGGCCGGCCCGGCCACGAGGAGGACCACCACGCCTGGGCGCACTACACCGGGCTCGCGCTGATGGACCACCTGGCCGCCGCGAAGGACCCCGCGCTCGCGGAGCTGCGCGACGTGCGCTGGCGCTCGCTCGCCAAGGAGCAGGCGGAGCTGGCGGCGGTCGAGCCCTCGCTCGAGACGCGCGAGGGCACGCTCGTGACGCTGTTCCGCCTGCACGAAGCGCTCGGGAGCAAGGCGATCGGCGACGCGATCGACCTGCTCGACGAGAAGGACGCCCGGCTGCGGGTCCACCGCGTGCGGTACTACACGTTCCGCGAGCTGGGCCAGGGCCTGCGCGAGGTCGTGGAGGACCGGAACCAGAGGAAGCTCGTCGACGAGCTGTTGCCGTAGGCCTTTGCCTCTTCGGGCGCTCGTTCGTGGACTCGAGGCCTCCTTTCGTGGAGATCTATCCGGGTATCACGATGGACCCGAACGTGAGGTTCGGGAAGCCATGCCTGACCGGCACGCGCATCGACGTGGCGACCGTCGTGGGCGCCCTCGGCGCGGGAGATTCGCAAGAGGAGGTCACCGACGCGTACCAGATAACGCGTGAACAGGTCCTCGCTGCCCTGCGTTACGCGGCGTACGTCGCCGATCATCTCCCGCCCGCGGTCAAGAGGGTCTCTTGAGGATCCTCCTCGACGAGAACTTCCCTCTCCCACTCTTCCGGCGGCTCCAGCGCGAGGGTCTCGAAGCAGAGCACATCATCGCAGCAGCGGCAGCTCGCGGCGTGGCTCCTGCGACGCGTGCTCGAGCGCGTGGAAGGTAACCCGCTCGGGCTGTACGCCGGCGGGCTGCTGGAGGGCGAGCGCCGCCAGCGCGGCAACGGCGGTCGAGGCGAGGCCCATGACCCGACGGTACGCCGCCAGGCGCGCGCGGCTGTAACGCGTCGGTCACGGTCGGTGCGATCGTGTCAGGGCTGACGCCCCGCGTCCCGGCGCGCTCGGGCCAGCAAACCCTCGAGGTCCATCCGCCTGACCCATTGGTCGAGGTATTCGTCATCGAGCTGCCCCGCGCGAATCCTCAGCAGGGAGGTGACGTCGCGCCATTGCTGGTCCGAGACGCCGCCGCCCTTTCGAAACCAGTCCAGCTTCTGGAGCAGGATGTCCTCGGGCGAGGTGATCGGCAGCTCCGGACCGCCCTGCGCCGTCAGCACCGCCAACCTGGCGCGCCCCCACTTGCTGGCGTGGAGCCCCTCGTCGGGGGGGACGAAGACGTCGACCTTCACCATCCCTGCCAGGCGAATCGCGTTGAACGAGGAACGCCGCGCGATCGCTTCCCTGATCGACGTCTCGTCGGCGTACCACTGGTCCCCGAGCTGCTCGAGGAGACCGTCGACGTGTCTCGCCTCGAGGGCCGCCACGAAGTCCACGTCTTGGGTGAAGCGCGGCTCACCCCACGTGATCGAAGCCAAGGACCCCCCGATCAGGTATCGAGCTCCGATCCGCTCCAAGACCCCGGCGAACTCGATCGCCGCCTGGACGGCGTCGCTGCTCACTTCGGCAGGGCTCGCCGCCGAGCCATGACTCGCCTGAAGAGCTCCCGGCCGAGCCGCCGCTCGGCCCAGCGCGCCTCCAGGTCCACGTCGCTCTCGCCCGGGTGGTCGAGGCGCAACCCGGCGAGTGCGAACGTGCGAGCGGTATTCCAGGCAGCGCGCACGGCCTCGCCTTTCTCCGCCGGCGTCATTTGGCGGTAGTGTGCGTCCATCCTCCTCTGGATCTCGGGCGACGTGTCGCGCGGCTGCATTGCGGATACCCTACCCGAGCGGCGCGTCTCCCGGGAGCCGTGTGCCGAGTCTCCGAGCAAACCCCGTGGAGCCGCGCTCTCCATCGCCGCCGGAAGACGGACTCGCGCGATCACGGCAGGATCACGATCGGGATCGCGTCCGAGGTGTTGAACCTGGCGCCACCGGCCAGCGGATCGCGGAACCAGAACTGGAAGTGGCGCGTCGCTCCGACGAAGGCGAGCACGCTGTGCTTGGCATCGGAGTTGTCGTAGGCGTAGCTGGCGCTGCCGTCCAGGGCGTGGACCGGCGCGCCGCGCACGATGTCGCCCGTGGCGCACAGGAAGCCGTTCCCGAAGGGGATCTGCGCGCGGTCCGCGCCGTGGAAGAAGAGGCCGAACTGGTCGGGGACGGAGCGCGCCTCGAGCACCAGGTCGCCGGCGCTCGCGCTCGCCGAGCCGGAGGCGCCGATCTCGGCCGGCATCCCGGTCGAGTTGACCGCCGCCGGCGAGCAGTAGATCTCGCCCAACTCGCTCGTCTCGAGCGCGTAGAGGTGGCGCCGTCCGCGGTGAACGTCGCGCGAGCATCCGGGACGACGTCTCCGCCCTCGTGCGGGAGGTCGAAGCGCCAGAGCTCCGCGCCGTCATCCGTGCTCAGGGCCTTGAAGCGGCCGGGGACCCCGAAGTTCCCGCCTCCGACGAGCACGACGTCGTTGCGCGGCGAGACGGTCGGACGGGAGCGCACCCCGTCGAAGTCGACGTGCCGCCAGGCTTCGACGCCGCCGGGCGTGACCGCGGAAACGCGCGAGATGTCCCAGGAAAGGTAGATCGTGCCGTCGGGGCCGAGCGCCGGGCCGCTCGTTCCCGAGACGATGCCCGGATCGAGGCGCCAGAGCACGGATCCCTGGAACGGATCGAACGCCTTCAACCCCCACCCGAGGCCTCCGAGGCCGGTGAACTCGGTCATGTACACCGTGCCGTCCGGCCCGACGTCGGGCTGGATCTGGAACTGCAGGAAGTAGTCTTCGGTCGCCCCGCGCGGGATCGCCCAGCGCTGGCCGCCGCTGGCCATGTCGAAGGCGTAGAGGAGCGGGCTCGTGTCACGATCGACCGTGAGCACGACCTGGTCGACCGGCCCGCCGAGCTGCGACGCGCCGAACGCGAGCTCGGCGCCCACCGCTCCGTGCTCGTAGAGCGTCGGGCTGCCGCGGTTCGTCCAGCGCAGCGTCCCGTCCGGCCTGAGCGACACGAGCCCCAGGCTCGTGCCTCCCGGCGCATGGAAGGCGACGTACACGTTCCCGTCGGGGCCCACGGCGGGCCCGACCGCAGCGCCGTACGACGCCGGATCGACGAAGACCCAGCGCAGCGTCCCGTCCGGCTCGTACGAGACGAGGTCGGTGGTCGGTCCGAGCGGGTTGACCACCGCGTACACCGCTCCGTCGTCGCCCACGACCGTGGGTCCCTCGGCCCCGCCGCCGACCTGCCCACGGAGCGCGTCGACGATCCAGGCGAGGGCGCCGCCCGGCTCGAGCTTGTAGAGCCTGCCGCGCACGTCGTTCAGGTAGGCGCTCGCGTCGGGCGCGACCCCCACGCGGTGCTCGATGTAGTCGGCGTCGATCGCGAAGCGCCAGAGCCGCGTCCGTCGCGCGCTCGCGGCTCGATCGCCAGGGCGAATCCGTCGGCGAGAGCGCCGTCGAGGAACAGCTCGAGCGGGACGGTCCCGAGCGCGGTGGCCTCCGGGACGTACGCGATGATGGTGCCCGCGTCCCACTGCGTGATCGGCGCCGGCCGGCCGTCGACGAGGAGCGCGTCCCCGCTCCCCTGCTGCGCGCCGAAGCCCGCGCCCGAGATCCGGATCCGCGCGCTGGGCGTCGCCGGATCAGGCGTGACGTCCGCGATCGATCCGCCCGGCGCCGCGAGGGTCGGGATCGACGAGAGGGCGGCGGCACTGGCCACACGTAAGGAGCGCGCGAGTCGTTTCGAGCTTCATGCTGCACCTGCTTTCCGGGGAGGCGGCGGGATCGGGAGCGCCGAGAGCACTGCCTCCCGGCAGCCAGTCGCGGCAAGTCGCGTTCCCGACGTCCTTCCAGCTTCGGGCCCGCCCCGGGGCCCCGCCCACGCCGCGATGAGACCCGAGGATCCGGAGTCTCGCAACCGGCGCAGTCCAGCAAGTGGACGACGTCGGATTCCTGGACCCCGCGCGCCGTCTGGGCAAGGCAGCTCAGGGCGCGAGCGTCACCCAGCGCGCCGCGCTAGTGTCGAACGCTGCCCCGCCGGCCGCCGGGTCGCGGAACACGCCGGAGCGAACGTGTGCGTCAGATCCCAGCAGTCGTCTCTAGCGAGGGCACACCTGATGCACCGCAGTGCCGACGGAGTTGCCATGGAACGCCCCTAAGCCATCTAGTAGCAGTGGCTTGCAGCGTCTACGGACTGTAGACGCAGACGTTCTTCATCTACTTGCTGCTACCGCACTTAGGGTGTCTACAGCTAGGCTCCCTGCGTGGACTCTCCGATTCTGAACTTCCGCTTCCCCAGCGGCCCCTACCGCAGGCTCCAAGAGGAAGCCCAGACCCTCGGTTTCAAGGGGTGTAGGTCCGTCTTAACGTAAGGTCAATGTTCATGCGGCAGCCCGAGCGGCGTCGAGGTAGGTGGCCCAGAAGCAAGTCCACTCGCCCGAACGGGCGCGCGTGCGGAGGTTGAGGACGTGCTGA